>ENA-OQIC01000927-OQIC01000927.1-human-gut-metagenome-genome-assembly--contig:-NODE-927-length-11273-cov-1.227974_pt1 | contig 11273 bp, 8 predicted proteins | sample MGYA00242572_ERZ504736 | MGnify/ENA primary metagenome ERZ504736 (study PRJEB26092, sample SAMD00036201) | human gut metagenome | host: Homo sapiens | study: EMG produced TPA metagenomics assembly of... | reverse complement strand
GTAAGGAACAGATTAAGGGACAGCTGATGGAAATACTGGACATCTTCACCAGGGCCGGGTACGAGCTTCGCGTCCATGTGACCCAAAAGCAGAAGGATGCCATGGACGTGGTGGCCAGGCTGGGCAAAAAGGTGGATGTGGTGGTGTGCAGCGGCGGAGACGGCACACTCAATGAAACCATATCCGGAATGATGAAGCTTAAGAAAATGCCGCTTCTGGGCTATATTCCTGCCGGATCCACCAATGACTTTGCCACCAGCCTGGGAATACCAAAACGCATGCCCCTGGCTGCCTGGGATATTGTGGAGGGAACTCCCTTTGCCATTGACACCGGAACCTTTTGCGAGGACATGAATTTTATGTATATAGCAGCTTTTGGGGCTTTTACAGAGGTGTCCTATCTGACATCCCAGGACAGGAAGAATCTTTTGGGACACCAGGCCTATATGCTGGAAGGCGTAAAGAGCCTGGCAGGACTGAAGCCCTATCATATGAAGGTGGAGTGGGACGGACAGGTGCTGGAGGAAGATTTTGCCTTTGGCATGGTGACCAATACCATCAGTGTAGGCGGGTTTAAGGGGCTGGTGAACCAGTCTGTGGCCCTCAATGACGGTCTCTTTGAGGTGCTGCTCATACGGATGCCCAGGACACCGGTGGATTTGAGCAATATTATCTCCTATATGTTTCTCAGGGAAGAACCAAATGAGTATGTGCATAAGTTCAAGACATCATCCATACGCCTTACTTCGGAACAGGAGGTGGACTGGGTGCTGGACGGCGAATACGGCGGCTCCAGGACCGAGGTGACCATTGGAAATATCAGGGAGAACATACAGATTCTGTTGAGGAATCATCCGGAAGAGGAATCAGGGCGGAAACAGATAGAATAAAAAATAATGTCGAAAATTGTTGAAATAAGGTTTTCGATAGTATATAATGATAAGTTGTGGGAGTTTCCACATTTACCTTTAAGCGAAAGGACGTTTATCAGTGGAAAAGGACGATTTTTTAAAGAAGCTGGAAAAGCTGGTCGAACATGCAAAAACAAACACAACACATTGGATGCAGGGGAGATTAATGATTTTTTTACCGGGATAATCTGTCACCGGAACAGATGGACCAAATTTACAGTTACCTGGAGGGCCGCAACATTGACGTGGTTCCCGTACTGGACGAAGCGATGCTTACCGAGGACACTGTTCTGCTTGATGACATTGATTTGGACCTGGATTTAGACGACGACAGCTTCATTAAAGATGCAGAAGAGGAAGAAATCGACCTGGATGCAGTGGATCTGTTAGAGGGAATCGGAACAGAGGACCCGGTCCGCATGTATCTCAAAGAAATTGGCACCGTGCCCCTTCTTACGGCAGACGAAGAGCTTGATTTGGCCCAGCGCAAGGCTGACGGCGATGAGTTTGCAAAGGAGAGGTTAATCGAGGCCAACCTGCGTCTTGTGGTCAGCATTGCAAAGCGCTATACAGGCAGGGGCATGAGCTTCCTGGACCTGGTACAGGAGGGCAATTTAGGACTGATCAAGGGCGTGGAAAAGTTTGACTATACAAAGGGTTACAAACTAAGTACATATGCTACATGGTGGATCCGCCAGTCCGTTACAAGGGCTTTGGCAGATCAGGCGAGGACAATCCGAGTACCGGTGCATATGGTAGAGACCATCAACAAGATGTCCAAGATGCAGAGAAAGCTGACGCTGGAGCTGGGCTATGAGCCTTCCGTTACAGAACTGGCAGAGGCTCTTGATATGACGGAAGATAAGGTTATGGAAATCATGCAGATTGCCAGGGAGCCGGCTTCCCTTGAAACGCCCATTGGTGAGGAGGACGATTCCAACCTGGGTGATTTCGTGGCGGACAACAACGTGGTGACGCCGGAGGGCAATGTGGAATCCGTTATGCTGCGGGAACACATCGACGCCCTTTGGGAGATCTTAAGGAGAGGGAGCGCCAGGTGATTGTACTGCGGTTCGGACTGGAGGACGGCCATCCACGTACATTGGAGGAGGTGGGCAAGGAATTCAATGTAACCAGGGAACGCATCCGCCAGATTGAGGCCAAGGCTCTCAGAAAGCTGCGCAATCCGGTGAGAAGCAAACGAATCAGGGATTTCCTGTAAGACTTACCGTGCATAGGCCCAGAGGGGTTTGGGCCTGCTGTTATGATAAGAAAATTCGGGAGTATTTTAAAAAGAGGGGCCGTAAACGGGGCGGCCTCTCTTGGCAGGGTAAAAAATAACAGAGGGTTCAGGAAAGGACAAAAAAGGAATGACACAGCCAGGACAGAAGCGCAACTACCAAAAGGAATTGGACCGGCTTATAGAGGGACTGCGGGAAGAGGGACGGGTCCCGTAAGCTGCTGCTGCACAGCTGCTGTGCTCCCTGCAGCAGCTATGTGCTGGAATATCTGAGCCAATATTTTGATGTGACCGTGTATTATTATAATCCCAATATTTTCCTGAGACAGAGTATGAGGCCAGGGTGAAGGAGCAGGAACGGCTGATACGGGAAATGGAGACGGAAAGGCCGGTCAGGTTCCTGGCAGGCAGCTATGAACCGGAGGAATTCTTTTCAGTTGCCAGGGGCCATGAGAAGGATCCGGAGGGTGGGGAGCGGTGCTTCCGCTGCTATGAACTGCGGCTTGACCGCGCCGCCAGGGCAGCGGTTTCAGGAGACTTTGATTATTTCACAACCACCCTGTCCATCAGCCCTTTAAAGAATGCCCAGTGGCTCAATGATATCGGATGCAGACTGGCCGGGCAGTATGGAATTCCTTATCTGGTTTCGGATTTCAAGAAGAAAAACGGCTATAAGCGTTCCGTGGAATTATCTGCGTTGTACGGACTTTACCGTCAGGATTACTGCGGCTGTGTTTATTCCCGGGCAGAAGCAATTGAAAGACAAAAAGCGCCTGCCGTGCAGCGTCTGCAAAGTTCCTTCGTACGAATGAACACGCGTGGTCAGGAATGATGCCGGAGCTTTTTTCCGACATCAAGATTGTGAAAAAGTTGCTTAGGATTTTTCCGATTAACTTGACATAGGAAGTCAGATGTAATAGAATCTTTCATAAGGGACATGGGCAGTGGCAGTGTCCAGAGTACAAAATAGTGAATAAGGAGAGTGTATTATGATCAGCAAAACATTAACGGTTGTAAATCCATCCGGATTGCACTTAAGACCAGCAGGAGTTCTTTCACAGACAGCTATGAAGTTCAAGAGCGACATCACAATTGAATGTGGGGAGAAGAAGATTGTTGCTAAGAGCGTTCTGAACGTTATGGCAGCCGGAATTAAGTGCGGCACTGAGATTAACCTGATTTGTGACGGCGAGGACGAGGAAGAGGCTATGAAGACCCTGACCGAGGCCATTGAGAGCGGATTAGGCGAGATGTAATCTGCCTTTTGCAGTAACATAATTAAATGAAATTCACAAGAATGACCGCAGGCGGTACCTAGAGACAGGTGCCGCCTTTTTTGTTTTGAAATTAGTTTATCAAATCCCCCCATTTTTGCAAAGAAAGGAAGAAAGACCTATGGAATCCAAACAGAAACAGCCAGGACTGTATGAACCACGTTTTGAGCATGATAACTGCGGCATCGGCGCAGTGGCCAATATAAAGGGGATAAGGAGCCACCGCACAGTGGACCAGGCCCTTCATATTGTTGAAAATCTGGAACACAGGGCAGGAAAGGACGCCGAGGGCAAGACAGGGGACGGTGTGGGAATCATGCTCCAGATTTCCCACGGATTTTTAAGAAGGTGACAGAGCCTCTGGGCTTTCAGATAGGAGGCGAGAGGGAGTATGGCGTGGGCATGTTCTTCTTTCCCCAGGATGAACTGATTCGCAGCCAGGCCATGAAGATGTTTGAGATTATTGTGCGCAAGGAGGGTATGACATTCCTGGGATGGAGGGTGGTCCCCACCGCGCCTGAGATTCTCGGAAAGAAGGCCCTGGACGTGATGCCTATATTGCCCAGGGCTTTGTGGGTAAGCCCGCCGGAATGGAGGCAGGACTGGATTTTGACAGAAAGCTTTACATTGCCCGCCGTGTTTTTGAGCAGAGCAATGAAGACACCTATGTGGTATCCTTAAGCAGCAGGACCATTGTCTATAAAGGTATGTTTCTGGTGGGTGAGCTGAGGCTGTTTTTTTCGGATCTCCAGGATGAAGATTATAAGTCAGCCATTGCCATTGTACATTCCAGATTCAGCACCAACACCAATCCCAGCTGGATGCGGGCCCATCCCTACCGCCTTATTGTCCACAACGGTGAAATCAATACCATCCGCGGCAATGTGGATAAGATGGTGGCCAGGGAGGAGAACATGGAATCCGAGTATTTCAGATACGACATGCACAAGGTGCTGCCCATTATAAACCAGGAAGCTCTGATTCCGCCATGCTGGACAATGCCCTGGAATTTATGGTTATGAGCGGCATGGACCTGCCCCTGGCCGTCATGGTCACCATCCCCGCGCCCTGGGAAAACGACAAGTACATGGACAGCGAAATCAAGGATTTCTACCGGTATTATGCCACCATGATGGAGCCATGGGACGGACCTGCTTCCATCCTGTTTACGGACGGCGACGTGGTGGGGGCTGTGCTGGACCGAAACGGGCTTCGTCCCTCCCGGTATTACATAACAGAGGACGGCTATATGATACTGGCCTCTGAGGTGGGAGCCATAGACATTGACCAGACAAAGGTGGTGAAAAAGGACCGCCTGCGCCCCGGAAAAATGCTGCTGGTGGATACAAAGCAGGGAAGGCTTATTGATGACGATGAGCTTAAGCACTACTACGCGTCCCGCAACCCATATGGGGAGTGGCTGGATTCCAACCTGTGCAGTATAAAGGACCTTCCGGTTCCCAACAAATGTATTCCCGCCATGAAGGACGAAGAACGTCTGAGACTCCAGAAACATACGGTTACACCTATGAACAGTATAAGACCGTGATTCTTCCCATGGCCCTTAACGGGGCGGAGGCAGTGTCCGCCATGGGTGTGGACACTCCCCTGGCCGTGCTTTCTAAGAAGCACCAGCCTCTGTTCAACTATTTTAAGCAGCTCTTTGCCCAGGTAACCAATCCGCCCATTGACGCCATACGTGAGGAAATCGTGACCTCCACCACAGTCTATGTGGGCGAGGAGGGCAACATACTGGAGGAGGCAGCGGAAAACTGCAAAATCCTAAAAGTGGAGAATCCCATTCTGACAGAGACGGATTTGCTTAAAATTAAGAACATGAAGAAGCCCGGTTTCAAGGTGGAGGTGATTCCCATTACCTACTACAAGAACACATCCCTGGAAAAGGCCATTGACCGCCTGTTCCTGGAGGTGGACCGGGCTCACAAGGACGGCGCCAACATCATCATACTCTCAGACCGGGATATAGATGAGAACCATGTGCCCATTCCGTCCCTGCTGGCTGTGTCGGCCCTGCAGCAGTACCTGGTGAGGACCAAGAAACGCACCGGCGTGCTCTGATACTGGAAAGCGGCGAGCCAAGGGAGGTCCATCATTTTGCCGCCCTGCTGGGGTACGGGGCCTGTGCCGTCAACCCCTATCTGGCCCATGAGTCCATTCGTTCCCTGATTGATTCCGGCATGCTGGACAAGGACTATTACGCGGCTGTCTGCGACTATGATCTGGCTGTGCTCCACGGCATTGTGAAGATTGCCTCCAAGATGGGCATTTCCACCATCCAGTCCTATCAGGCGCCCAGATTTTTGAGGCCATCGGCATCTCAGAGGATGTGGTGGATAAATATTTTACGGACACTGTGAGCCGTGTGGGAGGTATTACATTAAAGGACATTGCGGGGGATGTGGACGTCCTTCACTCCGCTGCCTTTGACCCTCTGGGGCTGGATGTGGATTTGACCCTGGAAAGCGCGGGCAGTCACAAGTCCCGCTCCGGTGAGGAGGATCACCTTTATAATCCGCTGACCATCCATCTCCTTCAGGATGCAGCCAGGTCGGGTAATTATGATATCTTTAAACAATATACGGCCCAGGTGGACAGAGAAGATAAGATGTACCATCTGCGCTCCCTGATGGATTTTAAGTTTCCTGAGGACGGAGGCATCCCGCTGGAACAGGTGGAGTCTGTGGAATCCATTGTCAGGCGTTTTAAGACAGGGGCCATGTCCTATGGGTCCATCTCCCGGGAAGCCCATGAATGCCTGGCCATAGCGATGAACCGTATTCACGGCAAATCCAACACAGGAGAGGGCGGGGAGAGCCTGGACCGCCTGATTCCCGGGCCGGCAGGGAACAACCGCTGTTCCGCCATCAAACAGGTGGCTTCCGGGCGTTTTGGGGTTACCAGCCGATACCTGGTAAGCGCCCAGGAGATTCAGATAAAGATGGCCCAGGGAGCAAAGCCGGGCGAGGGCGGCCAGCTGCCCGGAGGCAAGGTCTATCCGTGGGTGGCAAAAACCAGACACTCTACCACGGGAGTAAGCCTTATATCGCCTCCGCCCCATCATGACATCTATTCCATCGAGGATCTGGCCCAGCTCATATATGATTTAAAGAATTCCAATACCAGGGCCAGGATATCCGTCAAGCTGGTATCAGAGGCAGGAGTGGGCACTGTGGCCGCCGGCGTGGCCAAGGCAGGGGCTCAGGTAATCCTTATTTCCGCATACGACGGAGGAACCGGGGCAGCCCCAGGAATTCCATTTACAATGCAGGGCTTCCATGGGAGCTGGGGGTGGCAGAGGCCCATCAGACCCTGATTATGAACGGGCTTCGCGACAAAGTGATTCTGGAGACAGACGGAAAGCTTATGACCGGAAGGGATGTGGCAATGGCCTGTATGCTGGGAGCGGAGGAATTCGGCTTTGCCACCGCGCCGTTAGTAACCCTGGGCTGTGTGATGATGCGCGTCTGCAACCTGGACACATGTCCCATGGGCATCGCCACCCAGAACCCGGAGCTTAGAAAACGTTTCAGAGGCAAACCGGAGTATGTGGTGAACTTTATGCAGTTCATAGCCCAGGAGCTGCGAGAGTATATGGCAAGGCTGGGGGTGCGCACCGTGGATGAGCTGGTGGGCCGCACGGACCTTTTAAAGAGGCGTGAGAACCTTCCCCTTGGCCGGGCCTCTCAGGTGGATTTAAGCAGGATACTGGATAACCCCTATGAAGGCCGGGATGTGGCAGGTTACAGTGGAAAACAGGTCTTTGATTTCCACCTGGAGGACACCATGGATGAGCAGGTGCTTTTAAGAAGATTCAAAAGCGCCCTTGGAAGCGGCCAGAAAAAGAGTCTTCAGGTGGAAGTGTCCAATGTGAACCGCACCCTGGGAACCATATTCGGATCCGAGATAACCAGGAAATATCCGGAAGGGCTTTCTGATGATACGTTTACCGTCAGCTGCAATGGAAGCGGGGGACAGAGCTTTGGGGCATTTATCCCAAGGGGGCTGACTCTGGAGCTGGCAGGGGATTCCAACGACTATTTCGGCAAGGGACTTTCCGGCGGCAAGCTGGTGGTGTATCCCCCGAAAGGCGTGCTTTTTAAGGCTGAGGAGAATATCATAATCGGCAATGTGGCCCTGTACGGAGCTACCAGCGGAAAGGCGTTCATAAACGGAATCGCGGGGGAGCGCTTCTGTGTCCGAAATTCAGGAGCAACCGCCGTGGTGGAGGGCGTGGGAGACCACGGCTGTGAATATATGACAGGCGGCTGCGTGGTTGTGCTGGGAACCACGGGCAAAAACTTCGGGGCCGGCATGAGCGGCGGCATTGTCTATGTGCTGGATGAGGACCGCAGCTTTTACAAGCGCCTCAATAAGGAGCTGGTATCCTTTGAGGAGGTGACCAACAAATACGATGTACTGGAACTGAAGGGCCTGATTGAAGAACATGTGGCCTGCACCAACTCTCTGAAGGGCAGGCGGATCCTGGAGCATTTCAGCGAATATCTGCCCAGGTTCAAGAAGGTTGTTCCCCATGATTACCGGCGCATGATGAATGCCATTGTGCAGATGGAGGAAAAGGGACTGAACAGCGAACAGGCGCAGATTGAGCATTTTACGCCAATTTAAGAGGGTAAGGAGGCAGAACAAACATGGGTAAATCAACAGGATTCTTGGAATATGAGAGAGAAGTAGGAAGGGGGAAAACTCCTGAGGATCGGATTAAAAACTGGAATGAGTTTCACGCTTCCTTAAGCGAGGAGGAACAGAGACGCCAGGGGGCCAGGTGTATGGACTGCGGTGTGCCCTTCTGCCAGTCAGGCATGATGATTGGAGGGATGGTCAGCGGATGCCCCCTGCACAATCTGGTGCCTGAATGGAATGATCTGGTGTATACCGGCAACTGGAAACAGGCATACAACCGGCTAAAAAAAACCAACAGCTTCCCGGAGTTCACCTCCAGGGTATGCCCGGCCCCCTGCGAGGCGGCCTGTACCTGCAGCCTGTACGGGGATGCAGTGACCGTGAAGGAAAATGAGAGGGCCATCATCGAAAAGGCATACGACAGCGGATATGCCCTCCCAAATCCTCCCTCCATCCGCACCGGCAAAAAGGTGGCGGTTATCGGATCCGGTCCCGCGGGCCTGGCTGCTGCGGACCAGTTGAATAAACGGGGGCACAGAGTCACTGTATTTGAGCGGAACGATCGTGTGGGCGGCCTGCTGATGTACGGAATACCCAACATGAAGCTGGAAAATGGGTTATTGACCGCAAAGTGGATGTGATGAAGAAGGAAGGCGTCACCTTTGTGACGGGAGCGGATGTGGGCAGGAATTACCGGGTCAACAAAATAAGGAAGGAATTTGACCGCATCATCCTGGCCTGCGGGGCCTCCAACCCAAGGGATATCGACGTGCCGGGCAGGGACAGTGCAGGCATATACTTTGCGGTGGATTTTCTGAAAGCCACCACTAAGAGCCTGCTGGATTCCGGACTGGAGGACGGAAGTTTTATATCGGCAAAGGATAAGCATGTGCTGGTAATCGGAGGCGGAGACACTGGAAATGACTGTGCAGGCACATCCATCCGGCACGCTGCGCCTCAGTCACCCAACTGGAAATGATGCCCAAACCTCCCGTGGAGCGGGCGGAGAACAATACCTGGCCTGAATGGCCCAGAATCCTCAAGACAGATTACGGCCAGGAGGAGGCCATAAGCGTGTTTGGCTCAGATCCAAGGCAGTACCAGACCACAGTGAAGGAATTCATAAAAGACGGGGAAGGCAAGGTATGCAAGGCCATAATCACAAACCTGGTACCCAGGAAAGACGAGGAAACCGGCCGCACCGTCATGGCAGCCGTGGAAGGCAGCGAGCGTGAAATTCCGGCCGACCTGGTACTCATAGCCGCCGGCTTCACAGGAACCCAAGCCTACGTAGCAGACGCCTTCGGCGTAGAGCTGGACGCAGGGCAAATGTAGCCACAGAACGCGGCGCCTACCGCACCAGTGCGGACCAGATATTCACAGCCGGCGACATGCACCGGGGCCAGTCCCTGGTAGTATGGGCCATACAAGAAGGCCGCGAAGCCGCCAAAGCCGTAGACAGGGATATGATGGGGTACACAAACCTGGCCTAGCTGGCAGCACCGCGAACTCACAAATCATCAAAGCCCCCACCGTATTCCCGGGCGGACCCGTCCATGCGGACTTATCCGGAACCACCCGAATCACCGAGATTCCGGACAGTAACCACCAGATGTTCAGCAGATCGCTAATCAGCTGGCTGGCCACAGTGGCATTTTGCTACAGCGGGGACGCATAGCACGCCTGGTGGAGCAGGGGCTGGGAATATCCATTGTGGCGGAAACGCATTCCCTGCCCCTTTACCGAATCGGGCTGGCACGCCCGGAGCGGCTTGATAAGGAAGATATATTTATCTCACATACCACAGGCTGAGATATCACGGGAAGGGGGCCAAGGAAATGATGGATTTCGTGCTGAAACGAAGTCCGCTGGATGAGATATAGTCGATATTCAGACACTATGAAAAAGAGGAAGAATATGTTAGAGTAAAGCAATCAGAACACCTCAGATTATATCAGAGCATCTCAGACTATATTAGAGCATCTCAGATAATATCAGTGCATATCGGACAATATCAGAGTATCCTGACACTAACCTCCCCCTCCGCATGCCAATCCTGCCAAACGCATTCCTCAGAAAACAGCAGCCGGAAAAACGCCGGAAAACCGTCCGTGCGCCACCAAAGAACCGCTAAAGACACTTCCTGATATTATCAGAAAAATCCACACAGTTTCTATTTGACGTCAATAGTCAAAAACTGTATAATTGAGTAAGAATTTGGAAACCTGTGGTGTAACCCAGGGCAGGAGAAGGTTATGATTGCATTGAAAGTAGAGGATGTAAAGACATTTACATCCAAACTGTTCCTGAAGGAAGACTTTGACAGCTTCCTGGTTAAGGAAGTGAACATTGTCACCTACAACAATTTTTCCATCGACGGACACATCAGACAGGGATATTATACAGATGAAGAGCTGGAGGAGAACCAGATTGAATTCTTTTCCTCCTGGAAAGTGCTTCGCCCCGTATGTTTTTCACTAATAAAAGGAAAAAAGCTGCCGGGGAGTTTCCATATCGTCCTGCTGCTTCCTCCTTCGGACACGGAAAAATTCGCTTCCACTTCCAGAAGCGGGATAAGCAGTGAGCAGATACAGGGACTTTATCTGAATATCCGTTACGAAGACGGAGCATTATATTGTGTGACGGGAACTTCGCTGCACCTTTTTACCATGGACAAGACCCTGGAAAATGAGTGGGATAAGGCAGTAGCAAAGTTTATGCGTTCCCATGAGATAGTATGTACCTAACGTACCCGCAGACCCAGTAACGGTACTGTGCTGCGTAAGCCCCGCTGTTTAAAGAGGGATTTACGCAATACAGTACCTATATTTAGTATGTCCCAGGAGAAGGGGGAGGATAACATATGGATAAAATGGAATTGTCTAAGAGAGTGGGGCAGCTGGTCAGTGAGGCGGCTCCAAGGAAGGACGTCTGGAGATGACCCAGGTGCTGGATCATTTCCGGGATGTTCAGATGACACCGGAGGAGATGGAGGATGTCTATCTGAAGCTGGAGCGCAAAGGTGTCCACATACAGGCTCCCGAGGAACCGGAAGAAGATTTGCCGGAGGGGGAGTTTCTTTTAGACGATGATGCCGAGCTGGAACAGCCGTCCCTGGTTAAGGAAGATTTCCGCTGGGGAAGAGACCGACTGGACCCGGATGATATGCTGGACGGGGGCAGTATA
>ENA-OQIC01000926-OQIC01000926.1-human-gut-metagenome-genome-assembly--contig:-NODE-926-length-11275-cov-1.605938_pt1 | contig 11275 bp, 13 predicted proteins | sample MGYA00242572_ERZ504736 | MGnify/ENA primary metagenome ERZ504736 (study PRJEB26092, sample SAMD00036201) | human gut metagenome | host: Homo sapiens | study: EMG produced TPA metagenomics assembly of... | reverse complement strand
TTATGGGGTGTCTTGATATTTAATCCGGACAATAACGCCTCTATTTTCTTTCCGGCCGCAGGCGAAGATGGCATACGATGGTAGTTTGGAATATGCGAGTGAGACAGGGTATTATTGGTCTTCTTCAGCGGCTCCGGGTGGACTGATACGTCAAGTGGAGAAGAGAAAGGTTCTGCTCACGGTAATATTTGGGGGATAGAGTATAATTATTTAGCGACAACTCCCAAGTCTTCGAGTCATCAATTTGGTTTTACAATTCGTTGCGTGAAAGAATGAGAATAATTAGTATACATATGATCGGTTTTTGGGCTCTGTTATCCCTATTAATGCTATCTGGCTGTGAGCATGAATTTGCTTTGTCTGAACAGGTAGGAGAGGAAGAAGTCTTTTCTGAAAAAGTACAGCTGGAGATTTTCGCCCGTGCTAATTCGTACCATCTCCCGTCAACAAAAGGACTTATGGATGAGGTACGGTGGGTAAGAACCCATGGATGTTTGTTTTCAAAGGAGAAGGGCCTAACGCTACTTTTGTGGAAGCCGTGCAAGCCTTTGAATTAGCGGGAAAAAGATATGTGATATTGACTAAACAATCGAATGACAGTAAATATCAGTTATTGATATTGGCTAATTCACCCGATAGATTTTATTATGGGGATGCGGTTACGGAATATGGATTCGATGAAACTGGATTTTCTGCCCAATTGATGCAAGGTTTGACGACATTGGCTGATTTCTGTACGAATATGCTGACGGCTCCATTGGCGGTACCTTCGGTTTCTGTCATTCCTTATAGTGGTAACGGGCAAGTGATCCCGATGAGTTATTTACTGGAAGTAGATAAGATAGATCATACAACAAAGATCGAGAATACGGACGGAACGCCCTTGATGCTTACCCGGGCGATCGCTAAAATGGTAATTGTCAATAAGGCGACGAACTTTGAGCTAAAGGGAGTTGTGGCGGTTATGAATGTACCTAGCAAGGACCGTTACATACGCTGGATGGTCTCATTAGGGATAATACCTCTAATTTGACTGAATACAGGAATGATGCTGCTTATTCATCCTTATTGGTTCAGGCAGATTTCATAGATGGGGGGAGAGTACTGAGAATGATCCAGTCTATTTATATGAGTCTGATATGCGGAATAATACACACTTGATTATTCAAGGTGCGTATGGGGGACGGGATTATTTCTATAAAATGGCGATCGTCAATAAGGATGTCCAGTTAATGGATTTACAACGTAATCATTCTTATCAATTCACTATTGTTACGGCAAAAGGTCCCGGCTATGATACGGTAGAAGATGCAAAAGCCTCTAAACCTTCCAACACAGCTCTGGATTATGAGATCTCAGTTGATAATAGAGACTCATACGAAGTTGTAGCGAACAACGATTTCTTTCTGGGAGTCAGTAATTCGGTATTTATCGCCTATACGAGTGAGGGTGCCAATTTTGAGGTTTTTAAATTGATTACGGATTGCCGGACTCGTTTTCCGAATGCCTGCCGGATTAGTGATAATGGAAACGAGGTCGGCATTGGGGTACCCTTGCTGGTAAACCCATCTAATGGAGCGAGAATACCGATCGTGGATGATACGACATCAGATCCGAATATCACGGCTGTGGAAGCTCAAATATCGAATGGCTTGTTAGATCATGCGTATATCACGCGTGAATTGGGACTCTCGAAAAGACGGTGCGTATTAGGCAAAGATATGCTATACCGGCGGCTGGAGTGACAATTAAATATATGCCGGCTGCGGATAGCAGCGATAGTTTCGATATGAACTACTATTGTCTTTCCGCATATGTGGAAGATGGGGCGGATGATCCTAAGAGCTGGATAAAGCTGCGTCCTTCCGTCGGCGCTGTACGGGAGGACACGGATAAGATCACGGTTGATGATGGGACAATTTATATTGAAGTCTTGGGGAATACAATGTCCAAACAGAGAAGTGGCATTATATACCTGACTACTATAAAAGATCCCGGTGTATCCTCGAATACTAATTCTGTACAACGTATAAAGTTAAATATTAGTCAATTATCCCAAACGGTCGTGACGGATTAAAAGATGACTAAGAGATAAAAAGTGATAAGTGTTTAGTTAGAAACAGTTTAATTGTTGTAAAATGAAAAAGAAAAGACTTTTTATGTTTGCGCTTGCGACGCTAGTGTTTGCTGCGTGTAGTGATGACCATGCTATTTCGGATGGGAATAGCGATGTAGTAACCGATCCTTCGGGCGATGCGTGGGTGGCTTTGAATATTAAGACTCCCGCCGCCGTTACCCGTGGATTGAATACCCCTAATCAAGAGAATGCGATAACAGGCGAATATGAGATTGAGGATGTTAAAGCGATTTTCTTCGATGGCGATCAAGATGCGAGTCTAGTTACAAAAGTGATAGACCTAAGTACCGGCTCCGGTGATTTGACATCTTCCGGCGCAAGCAGTAGCAGTAAGGCTTTTCAGATTCCGGCTACTTCTAAGACAATACTGATTATCGCGAATCCGGGTGCCGGTTTCTCCAGCGTCGGGGAAGGCTCTAGTTTCGTGGATGTGAACAAGGCGGTGAAGGATGAGTCGATAACAACGAGTGTCGCGAAAACAGGAACATTTTTGATGACAAACTCAAAAGGTCATCTGGAACCTTCGGATAACTCGGGAAATACGATAAACTTAACTCTTTATAAGAGCCAAGATGTCGCGGTAAAGAATCCGCTAGCGATTTATATAGATCGTGTTGTCGCTAAAGTACGTGTATATACCAGCGATGGCGCTATGGATAATAGCACGGCATCGATCTATAGCCCGAAATGGATTCTGAACGTTACTAATAAATGGTATTATCCTGTATCGAGGAGGATTAAGACTTGGAATGAAGATCCTGCCAATACTCCGGATGCTCGCGGTACTTGTGTCACTCCATTCGATAGGTATGAGATCGGTTCATACCGGGTAGACCCGAATTACAACAATACGAATATCGGTGAGTGGAACGAGGCGAATCAAGTGGCGTATACGAATAATTACAATTTTGTGTCTGCTTCGACGAACGCATCTGCCATATCTTGGAATGAGATAAGTTCAGCATCTAATCCCGTTACTGAATATTGTCTGGAGAATACACAAGAAAAAGAGTATAACAACCATGCTTATACGACCCAAGTCCTTTTACAAGCGAACTTCGCGCCGAAGAAACTGAAAAAATTAGATGGCGGTACGGTTGATGTGGGAGAGGGTGAGTCTTGGATGATCGTAAATGGCGTAAGCTATACATATGATACCTTGATGGACTGGATAGAAAATGAGTTGACAAAGAAATATAAGGATGGGAACCCTGACGGTTATCCAACCTCTATATCAACAGCCTTCAACCGGTATGTAAAATACGTGGATTCCTCCAAGGAGGTTACTATTCCAACCGGAGATGAATTTAAGCAATCCGGTCAAAGCGCAGAAACGCAGGCTGCGGCACTTAAACAGAAATTGTAGACGCAAGGCTTGCCGTAGAGAATAAAGGGGCGGGTAGTTATGGTACGGTCTTTTATTATGATGGTGGTGTAAGTTATTACAAGATCATGATTAAACATGATGACTCGGATAAGGCGATGAATGAGTTTGGAGAGTTTGGGGTTGTGCGTAATTCCGTTTATGATATTAATATCAAGGGATTTAATAATCCGGGTTATCCTACTATTCCGATCGACCCAGATACGCCAGATGAGAATGATGAGACATGGTTGTCTATCCAGATTAACGTGAACCCGTGGACTTGGTATAGCCAAGAGGAGATCTTATGATTTAGGTTATTAGTTAGGTATCGCAGGTTAGAAAAGGGGAGATTTCCAAACAGTGTTTTTTCCTTCTGGGAACTCCCTTTAATTAGAGTAAGGATTAATTAGAAAAATAGAAAAATATGAAACAGAACCGTCTTATACGTTATACAATTTGGGGAATCCTTATTATCTGTCCGTGGATATTGACCTCTTGCGATATGTTTCATGAGGATCTTCCCGAATGTCGTTTATTTGTCAAGTTTAAGTACGACTATAATATGCTTTTTACGGATGCGTTCCATACGCAGGTGGATAAAGTGGAGCTTTATGTATTTGACAAAGACGGAAGTTTCTGTTCAGTCAAGTAGAGGAAGGTGAAGCGTTGGCGACAGGCAATTACCAAATGGAGGTAAAGCTTCCGATAGGAGAATACCAATTTCTGGCTTGGGCCGGCGCACGTGACTCCTACGATATTTATACGCCTAGGGGAGAGAATACGATTACTGATATGAGGTTAAGGCTGAAACGTGAGGAGTCTCTTATCATCAGTAAAGAACTGGAGCCTCTTTGGTATGGTTATATCAGTGACGTTGATTTTACAGGGACCAGCCATCAGACTGAGACGATTGATCTGATAAAAGATACGAATAAGATACGGTTTGTTTTTCAAGGTTATTCCGATAGTTATATCCGGGCTACCTCCGGAGATAATTGGAATGTGAACATGAATGATTATGAATATGAGATCATCGAGTCGAATGGCCATCTGGCCTATGACAACTCGTTATTGGAGGATGATGTGTTAAGTTTCCGACCTTATTATATGGAACAAAAGTCATCATCGGCGGCAGCTGTCGAGTTGAACACGATGCGGTTGATGGAAGATCGGCCGACACGTTTTGTCGTAACGGAGAAGTCTACCGGCAAAAAGGTATTCAATATTAATTTGACAGATTTTTAGCCTTGACTAGTATGGAGGGAAATAATATGGATGTACAAGAATATCTGGATCGCAAGATAGATATAAGATTATCTTTTTCTTTGCTGATAATACATGGAATGCCATACAGGTAAATATAAATGGCTGGACATGGTATCTCCAGTCCGAGGGGATATGAAGAGGCTTTACACGATAAAGGTTAAAGAACTAGCTAACTTCGCCCGGATTCTACTTAAGGATTGAGCCGTGACACCTAGATAAGAAGCTATATATTTTAGGGGGACGGATTGGATGATTTCGGGCTGTTTGTCCAATAGAATGGCGTAACGTTCAATGGCGGTTCGTTTGTCCAATAGAATGGCGTAACGTTCAATGGCGGTTCGTTTGTAAGAACTTAACCATGAAGTCTCGATCTCAAGCATAAAATTCTCTAGAATCCTTCTTCCGATATTTGCTAATTGCACGGAGGATTGAAATAGGATTTCTAGTTTCTGTTTGGATAGGCAATACGCCTCGCTTTCCGTAACGGCTTCTATGGTATAAAGAGAAGGAGAGCCGGAAGTATATCCCCATACCGGGAGTGCGATCTCGCTCTCCACGGCGAACCAAAAGGTATCTTCCGTCCCATCTTTAAATGTATAAGCCCGCCAGATTCCCTTGGATAAGATATACATATTCGTGTTTATCTCACCTTCATGTACGATTATATCTTTGGGGACAAACGACATCATCTCTGCGCTTTCCAGCAATAACCGCATGGCCTGCTCAGAGATTGAAAACCGTTCCATCACTTTCTGGCGAACTTCCTCTTTCATGCTCTTGTACGTTTCAATAGATAGTATACCACTATGATTACAAAAGTAATTAATTCCGACAAAGGTACGGCCATCCAAATACCTTTAATTCCGCAGACAACAGGTAGGTACATGAAACTTAGGGTGATAATCACGATTCCTCGTAGAATAGTGAATAGCGTAGCGGGTTTGAAACGTTTCTATGCTCTGGTAGTACCCGATACAAACGATATTGAGAGCGAAAAAGACATATCCCAAAGAAAAATAGGGAATGCCGGAGACCGCTATCTCGTAAGCGTTGCCATGATTACCGAGAAATAAGGAGGAGACTTCCGGGCAGAATAAAATAGTACCCACGCAGGCGAGTCCTCCGCACACGACAGCGCATAGCAGGCTAACTTAAACGCCTGCCGTACTCTTTTCCACTGCTGTATGCCATAGTTGTAGCTTATGATCGGCTGGGTAGACTGGGCGATCGCATTGTTCACCATGAATACGATAGGAAAGCAATAACAGGCTACACTATAGGCGGCAACCCTGTCTTCCCCAAGGTATCTCATGAATATATAATTACCCACCAGCATCATACAAGCGATAGCTGCCTCAGTTAAGAATGCGGAAGAACCAAGCTTTACCATGTATCCGATATTGCGGATTGTCAATAAGATACTTTTAAGCGAGAATTTAGGGCGGTAAAGATGTAATACTTTAGAAAAACCTACGATATAAACCACGATCATAATACTTCCTACGATTACGGAAATAGCGGAAGCTAAAGCGGCTCCCATTAATCCCCAATGCAATGGGAAAACGAAAATATAGTCTAATGTTAGGTTTATCAGGGCCGGGATAGCGCTGCATAACATGGCGTATGTAGGTGATCCGTCTAACCGGATAATTAATAACCCGATATTCAATAACATGTAAAAGGCAAGGAACGGGGCGATCCAGTTCATATATTCCAATACGGAGGGCAATAATTGTTCGGAACTACCCAATAAAAGAGCGACCTCAGCACGGAATGTCATCACTAACAAGGAAAGCGATAACATAATACATAATGAGACCGAAAGCGCTTGCGTGATATTAATATTCGCTACCTTGACTTTCTGGTGTGAAAGGTGGATCGAGGCGACGATAGATGCGCCTACTCCGAACATAAGCCCGATTCCGGTTGCTAACATGAAAAAAGGAGCCACGATATTTACCGCAGCCAAGGCGTCACTTCCTACGCCTCTTCCTACGAATATTCCATCGGCGATATTAATAGTGGCGGAAAGGACCATACCTAATAAGGTAGGGATAAACATCATACGGAACAACTTCGGAATGTTCATTGTTCCAAAATCAATACTGTCTTGCATCATCAGTTTCTTTTCTTTTTATTTTTGCGGCACAAAAGTAGGCTTCTCCATTTAGAAAAAAGTTACCATTAGGGTAAAAAACGGAGTATTTATCAAGTTTGAATTCGATAGCTTATATTTCCTTTGTACATTTGTCCATAATTAAATAGAATAGTGACATAATGAAAGATGCATTTATAAAACTGCATATATCTATTATTTTGGCGGGTGCGACGGGCATATTTGGAAAATTGATGATGTTGAATGAACCCTATTGGTCTGGTATCGTATGATGCTTGCGTCTTTGTTGTTTTACTCGTTTTATCCGTCGGCAAAAGATTGAATCGAATTTCTTTTCGGGGATGCCTTGAGAATAGGGGAGTAGGGTTATTGCTGGGATTGCATTGGGTTTTCTTTTATTGGAAGTATAAAGGCTTCGAAATGTGTCTATTGGAGTGGTTTGTTTTTCTCTGGTAGGTTTCTTTACGGCTTTTCTAGAACCATTGATTAATTGTCATAGAGTGTCTTTCAAGGAGGTTGTTTTTAGTTTGTTGACTTTATTCGGGGTGGTGCTGATTTTCCATTTCGATACTCGCTATCGTTTAGGAATAGGTTTGGGTATTATATCATCCGCTTTAGCGGCTTTGTTCACGATCACGAATAAGAAGATCGGAAATAATTATTCAACAAGTACCATGCTCATGTATGAATGGTAGGTGGCTTTATCGGGCTTTCCTGTATTTTACCGTTCTATTTGCGATATTTTCCTGTATCGACGATTGTTCCCGGGCTATTAGATTTTACTTATTTATTGCTTTTAGCTTCTGTTTGTACGATTGGTTTGTATTTACTTCAGATACAAGTCCAGAAAAAGATCTCTGCGTTCACGGTAAACTTGAGTTATAATCTGGAACCTATTTATAGCATTATCTTGCTATGCTTCTTTTTAGTGAGGCTAAAGAGTTGAACGCCGCTTTTTATATAGGGCTAGGGGTAATAATATTGTCTGTCATCTTACAAACACTAAGTGTTATTCGATCAAACAAGAAGATTTAGTGTAGGTGACAAAAAATCTAAAAATTCCCACAAATCGTTGGATTAGTGGAACTTGACTGTTCATTGTCTGGTTAGTTCAGCGGAGAGAGCGGGATTCGAACCCGCGAAACCCTTTAGGGGTTTACACGCTTTCCAGGCGTGCCTCTTCAACCACTCGAGCATCTCTCCAATTATTCGCCTAGCTTCTTCTAAAACGACCGCAAAATACGAAAAAATTCCCATATGCAATCTTTTCAGTGCACAAATCTATAGTTTTTGCTTGACATATACACAATATCCGCGAAATAAATTTTGACTTCATTCGAAAAAAAGTGTCTATATGGGTTTATTTAGCTTTTAAACAATTCTAATGTGTTTTTTCGAGTAGCGTTTACGGTTTCCTCTAGCGTGAGGCCGAATGTTTCCGCCACTTTCTCGGCCGTCTTCCATATGTAAGTAGGCTCATTCCGTCTACCTCTGTAGGGGACTGGTGAAAGATAGGGGCATCTGTTTCCAAGAGTATCTTTTCAAGATCTGTTTGCCGGATGACTTCGGACAGTTTTGAATTTTTAAAGGTGACAACCCCGTTTATCCCGATCTTGAAGGTGGGCAGTTTCTTTATTTCTTCCAGCTCTTCTGTTGTGCCGGTAAAACTATGAAATACGCCCTTAAGTCTTTCCGCTCCGACTTTATCTATGCATTCCAGAACTTCCGGATATGCGTCACGGGTATGGATGGCTACGGGCAGGTTTAGATCGATGCTCCAACGCAGTTGTTCCTCGAAAACGATTTGTTGCTCCTTCAAATAAGTCTTATCCCAATATAGATCGATCCCGATTTCACCGATACCGCAATAAGTACGTTTAGATAGATAGGATTCCGTTTGTTTTAGGATATCGATATAATTGCTATCCACACTGGTCGGATGCAATCCCATCATAGGGAAAGCGAACTCTGGGTATCGATCGCATAAATCGTGCATTCTGTCAATCGTCGTCAGGTCTACGTTTGGCAGAAGCAGGGTGTCGATACCTGAGTCTTTTGCTTTTTGAGCCAGTTCGTCTTGCTCCGGATCGAAATCCTCCAGATATAAATGGCAATGTGTGTCTATTAAGCTCATGGATTAGGATTGTCTATGCATTAAATGATCACAAACCTCTTTTAGGATCGTTAATTTTTCGGGGGCGACTTGTAAAGCGTTTAAGTTCTCTACGGATGCGTCGTAATAGGCTTGGATTTTATTTTCTGTTAATTGTTTTAGCTGCAATTCGTTGTAGATAGAGGTGAATGCCTGTATCTTTTGAGCCGGGTCGAATTCTTTTTTATCCATCCAGCTACGGAGAGCTTCCGCTTGTTCTTTATTGGCCAGTCTGAGAGCGTTGATCAATAAGAATGTTTTCTTGTTGCAAAGGATATCGCCGCCAATGTTTTTCCCGAAAGTGGCGGTGTCACCATATACATCTAGTAAATCATCTTGCAGTTGAAACGCTAGACCAATATTAATACCAAACGCATATAAATGGTCTGCGTCTTTCTGTGAGGCACCTCCGAGTAAGGCACCTGTTTTAAGGCGCAGGCCAGTAGTACGCTGTCTTTAGCCGGATCATCTCGATGTATTCTTCCTCGCTTACATCCATGCGAGACTCGAATTCCATGTCGAATTGTTGGCCGCCACATATTTCCGCCGCGGTTTGCGTAAATAAATCCAACACTTGTTTGAGGTGGCCGTGTTCCGTTGATCCGATTAATTGATAAGCCGCTATTAGCATCGCATCTCCGGATAGAATCGCCGTATTGGCATTCCATACCTTGTGTACGGTAGGTTTGTTCCTTCTTTTATCAGCTTCATCCATCAGGTCGTCGTGCAGCAAGGTGAAGTTATGGAAAACTTCCAGACCTAAAGCGGGCTTGATCGCATTCTCTATACTATTATTATATATATTACATGCCATCAACGTTAACGCCGGACGTATTCTTTTTCCTCCGAGGGACAAGATGTACTCTATCGGCTCGTATAAGCTCTTGGGAGGATTGGTGAATTGTAGTTGAGAGATCTCGCTTTTTATTCTTTGAAGTATATTCTCGAATGCTAACATAGCTGTATCAATTAATGGAGTTATGAAATAAAAAAGGCTGCGAAAATGAAGCAGCCTTTTTGATATGTTTAATGTTATACTATTGCAATCTGAACGTGATAGGCACAGTATACTTAACACGTACTGGTTTACCTCTCTGCTTACCCGGAGTCCATTTAGGCATGGTACCGATCACACGAAGAGCCTCTTTGTCCAATGATGGGTCTACACCACGTAATACCTCAGCGTCTACTACTGATCCGTCTCGGTTAACCACGAATGCGCAGATTACACGACCTTGGATACCGTTTTCCTGTGCGATTACCGGATACTTGATTGATTTAGCGATAAACTTCAGCAATTCTGCGTCTCCACCGGGGAACTTCGGCATTTCTTCTACAACTGTAAAGATCTGTTGTGCGGACTCTTCTTCCTCTTCTACAACTGCGGGGGGAGTATAAACAGCCTCCTGCGCTGAGGTTTGGTCATCCTCTGATGATAAGATATCCTGCTGTTCCAATTCAACGTCATCTTCAACAACGTTCAAAACCTCGGTTACAACTGGTGCTGGAGGTGGTGGAGGTGGAGGAGGCGTATTCTCCGGTCTCGTGATTTCCACTTCTTCCTCGGCGATGATGTCTGCTACACCCTCGCTAGCCTGAACGACCATTACATCGCGGGTGCTCCATTCGAAGCCCACGAACAAGACAGCTAAGCCCACTACGAATCCCATCAGGATACTTAGAGACTTACCTCTCTCAAGGTCCGCTTTCGGTTGATTTTTTAATTTCCATACGTTTATAATAATTTATAAGTGTTTTTCACTTCTGCAAAAATACAAATTATTTCATATATCAAACAAAAATGAGAGCGATAATATACCTTTTTGGCATTTTTCCCGTTTCTGTTAATGTGAAATCCGTATTTCTGAGATTTGCGGGTGTAAAGTAAAAACATTTTTCCGAATTAATGTATCTTTGAACGATTTTTGCATGAAAATATGAGAAATAAACTATTTATACTGATTTTATTCGTTGTTACACTGTCTGTCTCAGCGCAAAACGGGAGCGAGGCGTATACTTTCTTACGTTTCCCGACCTCGACCCGGGCTAACGCCTTGGGTGGGCATACCGTGGCGTTGGTAGAAAGAGATCCTCACTTATTTTTCATAATCCGGCGTTGCTAGGCACGGAGATGGATGGGATGATCAACTTGAATTATATGAATTACATCTCGGATATCAACGTAGGGAGTGCCTTGTTCACGAAAGCGCATGGCGAGAAAGGGGCTTGGGGACGGTA
>ENA-OQIC01000924-OQIC01000924.1-human-gut-metagenome-genome-assembly--contig:-NODE-924-length-11306-cov-1.777977_pt1 | contig 11306 bp, 18 predicted proteins | sample MGYA00242572_ERZ504736 | MGnify/ENA primary metagenome ERZ504736 (study PRJEB26092, sample SAMD00036201) | human gut metagenome | host: Homo sapiens | study: EMG produced TPA metagenomics assembly of... | reverse complement strand
GGATCTGGGTCTGCCGGACATGGACGGCTGGAACTCATACAAGAGGTCAGGTCCACCAGTACCCTGCCCATTATCGTGATTTCCGCCAGGACTCTGGAGCGCAGCAAGGTGGCTGCCCTGGACCTGGGAGCAGATGACTACCTCACCAAGCCCTTTGGCACGGCTGAATTGCTGGCCCGCATCCGCACAGCGCTGCGGCACAGCCAGAGAGCGGCCGGCACACAGAGCCTTAAATATGAAGCAGGGGATCTTCTCATTGACTTTGAACGCCGCCTGGTAAAGGTAAAGGGGCAGGATGTCCATTTGACCCAGATTGAATATAAGCTGGTTTCCCTGCTGGCCCAGAACGCAGGAAGGGTCATGACCTATGAGAGCATAATTTCCAAAATATGGGGACCGTTCGCGGACAGCGACAACCAGATTCTGCGTGTAAACATGGCCCATATCAGAAGGAAGCTGGAGGAAAATCCGGCTGAGCCCCAGTACATATTTACAGAAATCGGGGTCGGCTACCGGATGCGCGAGGAATAGCGCCGAATAAAAAGACGTTCAAAAAAGGACCGCCGGAGCGGTCCTTTTTCTATTTCAGATTCCCCAGAAAATATCTGCCCAATCCTTCCAGAAAATACTGTCCCGCCACAGCGCCCTGATCCGGAACGCTCTTGGCTTTGGCTGAAAACACAGCTGCCTTTCCATACTTAGGAAGCATATCCTCGGTTGCTTTTACTCCTTCCTTTGCGCCCTCTGCCGCCCTTCGGAGCATGGCCCCCATATCAGCACCCTCTGCGCAGGCTTCCTGGGCCTTTTTTGCCCCGGCATCCACCGCATCCAGGATGGTACGGTCCCCCAGCTGGCATTTTCCGCGGTGTGCAATCCCTCTGGCAAAACCAGCGAGGAATTCCGCCAGCTCTTTTGGCCCCATTTCTCCTTTTTTTCCAATGGCCTTTCCGCCTTCCATGATTCCGCTGGACATCAGGGTCCCCATGGTGGACGGAACCAGACCAGCCATTTTCATGCCTGCCTTCATGAGCGTTTTTCCAATATCTCCTTCCGCCTCATTATCCCGTATCAGCTGGGGCAGGGCCCCAAAACCTTTCTGCATGGTCAGGCCCAGGTCCCCGTCCCCCATTCTGGCATCCATCTCGCAGAGCTCCTCCTTTTTCTCCTCAAAGATATCCGCCGCGCCCTGAAAGAGCTCCGGAAGTTCATGGCATGTAATCCGATCCATTCTTTTTCCTCCTTAACCAAACAGTTAAATATTCCGGTTAAACCTGGGTATAAAACGGCGTATGGACAGGCATGTCAATCCACTGCTTCATCTCCTGGTCCGCCATGCGGCAGATGGATATGGAGCTCCGGCCATCTCCATACTGGTGGCATACTCCCCTACAAAGGTTCGGTACACCCTGATTCCCTTTCTTCCAGAAGGCGGTGCACGCTTCCCGACAGAATATACAGCTCCTCCTGGCTGGTTGCTCCCAGGCCATTAATCAGCAGGCAGACCTCCTCACCCCGGATTCAGGGGCATATCTCCCAGTATCTCCCCCACGGATTCCTCTGCCAAGTCATTCGCTGTCTTAACCGGACCGTTCCACACTCCGGGCTCACCGTGGATTCCCATGCCAAAGGCCATCTCGTCCTCTGCCAGGGTAAAGTTGGAATGGCCGATTTCCGGGATGACGCAGGCGTCAGGGCAAAACCAACGGTTCTGGTATTTTCCTTTGCCTTTTTTGCCGCGTCCAATACTTCCTCCAGCGTTCCCATCCGGGCAGCCATGGCCCCTGCGCATTTATACATGAAGAAGATTCCGGCCACTCCCCGGCGAACCTGGGCGCCTTATTGGAAAGCACATCATCCGCTCCCACGATGCTGGCCGTCCTGATATCATCCATATCCAGCATCTCAGCCGCCATATCAAAGTTCATAATGTCCCCTGTATAATTCCCATAGAGGAACAGGACTCCTGCCCCGGCCTCCACTTCCTTGGCCACATTGTAAATCTGTTCCGAAGAAGGCGACTGGAACACACCGCCGACCCCGCAGCCGTCCAGCAGGTTCTCACCCACATATCCAAGGAACAGCGGCAGATGCCCGGTGCCCCCGCCGGTAATGATTGCCACCTTTCCCTGTTTCTTTTTTGCCGTACAGTAGCAGCGGAGGTCATCCTCCACATATTTCACCATATCCGGATGGGCAGCGTAGATCCGCGCAGCATATCATCCGTATATGCTTCCGGGGCATTTATTATTTTCTTCATAGAACCTCCTAAATCCTTCTAAAGAATGATTTCTTTTGGATAAGCCACTTCTGCAGTTCCTCCACCGGCAGGGCATGTGGTTCTGCCCCGTTTCCGGCGGCCAGAGTGATATAATACATCTCCGCGATTTCCTCCACGTACTGGGCCTTTAAGAATGCCGCGTCCATGTCCTTATCCGCTGCAATGGCGCCGTGGCTCTCCATGAGACAGCAGTCATACTCCTTCATCACCTCAGCCACCTTCCGGGCCAGGTCCACGGTTCCTGCCCTTCCATAAGGAGCCACGGGGACCGTTCCCGTCTTACCCAGGTAGGCGCACTCATAAACAATGGGCATAATAGGCTTGTTCATGATGGAAAACGCCGTTGAATAACGGGCGTGGGTGTGTACGATTGCCCGGATATCCTTTCTTTCCTTATAAACATACAGGTGCATCATGGCCTCGCTGGACGGCTTGACCTCCGCCGCCCTCTCGATTACCTTACCCCAAAGGTCCATGACACAGACATGTTCCGTTCCCATGTACCATCCCTGGCCCGACGCCCGCTGGGCGTAATCACCACATACCCTGTCTCCGGGTCAAATATGCTGAAATTGCCTGATTTGTGCCTGCACATGCCCAGGCGCTCCGCCTCCTTTGCAACTGCAACCACCTGCTCCTTTAATATATCAAGCATGTAAAATCCCTCCGCTCTGCCGTTACAGGCATCCTTTCTGTATCATAATGCAGGCATAAAATGCCGTCTCTGAGGTGGATACCACCGCATAGGCATCCTTTGCCGCGTCATAGAACGCGAACCGGTCCAAAAAACCAACCGCATCAGCGCCGCGTTCGTCATGTTTTGCCACAATATCCGTAAACTCGTCCCAAACCGGGCACTCCAGGTCACGGTGCATTTCCATTTTATCCATGATTGTGACGGGTTTCTCCACAAAGCTGTCCAGGGGCATCAATTGCAGGATGGCGTCCAGCATATCTGTGGCCCGGTGCCCGTCGCACCGGATGTTAATATGATTCTTCTCTGCCGCGATGGATGCAGCCGGAAAATTAGCATCCCCGATAACCAGGGTGTCTCCGTGTCCCATCTCATGCAGGACCTTCAACAGCTCAGGCGAAATGCCTGCAGGTACTCCACTCAGCATATGCTTACCTCCCTATTCCCAAGGACTCAAACGCCTTGTCATATGGCGCGCGGCACATCCCCTTCTCCGTAATGATGCCCGTAATCAGGGAGTGGTCGGTCACGTCAAAGGCAGGATTGTATACATTGATTCCTTCCGGAGCCATGCGCTCCTTATACCACATCTCGGTCACCTCATCCGGGCTTCGCATCTCAATGGGAATCTGGTCGCCTGTCAGTGTATCCATATCAATGGTAGAGGTCGGCGCGCACACATAGAATGGGATTCCATAGTGCTTTGCCAGAATGGCCACACCGCTGGTTCCTATCTTATTGGCGGCATCGCCGTTTCTGGCCACCCGGTCGCAGCCCACAAAGATAATGTCAATTTTTCCTGATTTCATCAGTATGGACGCCATGTTGTCGCACTGCAGGGTGGTGGTGATGCCGGCATTGTACAGCTCGAAGGAGGTGAGGCGGGCGCTGGAGAAGCGGCCTTGTCTCATCACAGTAAACATGCATATCTGTTCCCGCCCATCCCTTTTCCAGGGCAATATACATGGGCGCTGTAGCTGTCCCGTACTTGGCCGTGGCCAGCGTTCCTGCATTGCAGTGGGTCAGAATACCGATCTCCTTCCCCTCCTTTTTAAGCTCTTTCAGCAGTCCAAAGCCAATCTCCCCGATACCGCGCTGATTTGGATATCCTCCTCGCGAATCCTATCCGCCTCCTCAAAGAGCAGCTCCTTGATTGCAGCCACGCCCCTTTCCTTGTTGGCAATCACAGCCGCTCCATACGGTTTAACGCCCAGAACAGATTGACAGCCGTTGGCCTGGACGAAGCCAGATAATCCTTTAATTCCTTAAACCGGCTGTAGAACGCGTCATACTGGTCCTCGGCAATGCCCGATGCCAGCAGGGCAATTCCATAGGCAGCCGCAGCGCCGATTGCAGGAGCGCCGCGCACTCTCAGCTTCTTGATTGCCTCCCATATTTCCTCTTTCGTATTCAGATGAATGCGCTTAATGGTACCCGGAAGAAGCGTCTGGTCTATGATGTCCAGCGAGCTTCTGTCCTCTCTCATTCTGACCGTAATCACCTGTCAAAAAATTCCTCAACCGTCATGGTTTTTATGCCTCCTTCTCTACTTAACCTGTGTAATCCCTCATGTCCCAACCGGCCTTAAAACGTCTTTTGGGCTGCTTCCTTTGCCCTTAACACTGCCGCAGCGTAATCAGCCCCGGTCCTAAAGGAGCCCTGGTTCATGATATAATCCTTGCCTGCCAGTATATTGATGCGCTCCGCAAGGAGACGTTTCTTTTCATCCTGGATGGTGGTCACATCCACCACATTGGCCATGCCCACGGTCCTGCGGTGCAGCTCTGTACCTGCATAACCGGCGGTATCCTTAAGGATTCCGTCAAAATACCACTCCTTAAAACCCTTTACCTTAGCCATTGGCTCTGTCACTGCCTCGTCATATTTCCTGCCAAACTTCTCTATAAAGAGGTCCACTGTCTCTTCAATGGTCTTAAGACACCAGTCGCAGAACGGTCCGTCGTCCGTGGAAAGGCCGTTGTCATATGCGAATATAAGGTTAGCCACCACATTTCCCACATCATAACCCATAGGCGCATAGGTTCCGAATTCACAGTCAAATATCTTTGTTGAATCCTGGCGTATAAAGATGGAGCCGTGTGGAGATCGCCGTGCAGAAGGGCCTGGGCGTCTGTCATAAAACGAAATTTAAGCTTGCTCACCTCCAGGTGGAGCGCCTCGTCCTCATAGAGCTCCTTCTTCACAAAATCCCGGTTAGGCGCATATACATTGTTCCTGTTATACAAATCCATATAAGGTTCCATGAGCACAAGTTTTTCCGTGATATCACACAGGTCCGGCGAGATGAATTTTTTCACCAGCTCCTTCTTCTCCTTGTGGTCCATGACCACATCGCTGCTCAAAAGCAGGGTATTGACCATAAAGGTGGATACGTCCTCAGCAAACCCGGGGAAGGTCTCATGCTTTAACATGGCGTCACGCATGACAGCATAATCAGAGCAGTCCTCCATACCGCAGGCGCACATAACGGTGTCAAAGAAATACACATGAGGCACCATTCCCGGCGCATACTGGTCCTCCAGCATAAGGATTTCGGACTCCAGGCGGTTTCTGTCCCTGGATGGTTTTATATCCTTGGATATCCTGCCTCGGATCCGGCCTGTTTGATGTAGATGGAATGTCCCTTGCCGTCCCATACACGATACACATAGTTCAGGTTGCCATGGGAAGGAGGAACCACTGCCTCCATAGAATCGCGGTCCCATGGAATTTCCGTGGCTTTCTCCAGCGTATACTCAATGACATCCCCCACGTCCATCTGAAAATAATGATCAATCTTGACATATGTAGTAACCTCCTGATTAATCTTCTTTCTTAGATGCATAAGCTGCAATAAGCGCAAGTGCCAGGACAGAACCCTTCACTGCCGGCAGAACATAGAACGGAACCGCGCAGATGGTAAGGCCGTTCTCCAGTGTGGAAACCAGCATGGCTCCTATCATGGTTCCCAGTGCATTAGGCTTCTCAGCGCCGCCCACGGTACGTCCGACGAAAACAGCTGCCAGTGACGGCATCAAATAGTTATCACAGCACATAACCTGTGCAGAGCTTCCCCTGGATGCCACCAGGATACCGCCGATGGCGATGAACACAGCTGTAATCATACCGGCCAGATAGCGGTATTTCTTTACATCGATACCGGACAGCTTTGCAGCCTCCTTATTGCCGCCCATAGCGTAGAGATACCGGCCGTGCTTGGTAAAGTTGAGGAAAAGATAGGCCACAAGCACACAGCCCAGCATGATGATAATGATCCACGGAGCGCGTCCGATGGCTGAAAATGATTCTGAAAGCGCGGTACGTGCAGGAGCCGCTCCCCAGGAAGTCTTCATGCCGGTGGAGACAGCGCCTCCGCCTATATACCACTGTCCGATTCCCTGATGGACAAACATCAGGCGCAGGTGGCAAGCATATCCGGAATCTTGCACACAAGAATCAGGAACATGGTCAGCTGGTACATAACCAGAGTAGCCAGAATACAGATAAGAATTGACATTCCCAACGACTGTCCCAGCCAGAGATACGCAGACACAAACACATAAGCAGAACAGCTGGCCAGTGTTCCGGCTGACATATCAAAACCATCCGGCGCCATGGTGATGGTGGCCGCTATACCAAACACCGTATTAATAGCCATTGCCCTGAGAATATTTACCATGTTGCTTGTTGACATAAAGGAATTGCCCTTATAGACTGTAAACGCAATAAAGCAAACAAGCAATGCCAGGACCGCAGCCCAATCCACTAAAAACCTCTTAATATTTGTACGACTTTTCATCGCTACCGTATCCCTCCTGTCTATTATTTCCCGTTCTTATTGTCTTTCCCGCCAACCGAGTAGTACATGATTTCGTCCTCCGTGGTATTAGCGGTTTCCAGCTCTGCCATGACCGTACCGTTGTACATGACATACATGCGGTCTGTCAAAGACAGCAGCTCCGAGTTTTCACAGGAAGCATAGATAACACAGTTTCCCTGTTTCGCAATTTCATTGATCAAATGGAAAATGTCCTGCTTTGCCCCCACATCCACTCCCTTTGTGGGCTCGTCAAATATGTATACATCGCAGTCCGCCGCAAGCCATTTTCCCACCGCCACCTTCTGCTGGTTGCCGCCGGAAAGATTCTTGACCTGCTGCCTCACGCTGGGCGTGGAAATCCCAAGGTCCTTTACAAACCGCTTCGCATTGTCGTCCACTTTCCGCCTGCGGATAAAAGGTCCTGTGCAGAACCGTGAAAGACAGGCCGCCGATAAATTAAAGCTTACATTCTCATTTACCAGAACGCCTTCCTTTCTCCGTTCCTCCGGTACCAGAGCCATCCTGTTCTTTACTGCCCCGGAGGGATTTGCTATCTTTAACTCCCTGTTCTTCAGAAGGACTTTCCCGCCTGTCTTTTTATATGCACCGAAGATGGTCTTGCAAAGCTCGGATTTTCCGGCTCCCACCAGTCCGGCGATTCCTACCACTTCGCCCTTTTTCACCTGTATGGACACGTCCTTTACCTTGCCGCCTGCGCCGGACAGGTTTTCTGTCCGAAACAGCACCTCGCCAATCTGGCAGGCTTCCTTTGGGAAGTTCTCCTCGAACTTGCGTCCCAGCATCTTCTCCACGATTTCTTTTGTGGTAGTCTCCCCTGTAACCGGAGTGGTGTCAATCATCCTGCCGTTTCGCATTACCGTGTAATTCTCGCAGACCTCCAGGATTTCATTTAACCGGTGGGAAATAAAAAGAATCGCAATATTTTCCGTTTCATGTAAATGCTTGACAATCCGGAACAGCTCCTCTGTCTCGGTATTGCTTAAAGGCGCGGTCGGCTCGTCAAGAATCAGGAAATTACATTCCGACCGAATGGCCTTGGCTATGAGCACCATCTGCTTCTGGGCCAGGGACAGGTTCTGCACCAGTTCATGCTCATCCACCTGATCGCGGCCGATATGCAGCCGGTCCAGGGCCTCGCGCCCCTGCTTGTATGCTTTTTTCCAGTTTACAATATAGCCGCTCTTTCCCATGACCATATCGTTTTGTACAATGTTCTCCGCAACTGATAAGGTGGGATACAGCGCCATATCCACTTCCTGATACACAATCTGGATTCCAAGTTTCTTGGCATCCACCGGTGTCCTTACCTCCACCTTTTTTCCATTCAGCAGCACTTCTCCGGTATAAGTGGAGTTTGCCCCTGCCAGCACCTTCATCAAAGTTGATTTCCCCGCTCCGTTGGCGCCCACGACTGCCCGGATTTCACCGGTGGTCACCTCAAAATTAATGTCATCAAGTGCTTTGCGCCCGGAAATTCAATGGAAACATGTTTCGTCTCTAATTTAATCCTATCCATGGAGTCCCTCTTTTCAGCGATACAATCTTTTTAAAAAAGGGAAACGCAGGCCAAAACCCGCGCTTCCCAAAAAAACGATTGCCTGTGGTTTTGTGTTCTAAAAAAACCTCGTTTTTTACTGGCCGCTTATTTGTGAATCAAATCCTTTGGCATCCAGTCTGCGGCAGACAGATAATCCAGATTTCCGTAAGTTTCGCCGCAATATTGCCCAGGTTCTCAACGGTGGAATCTGGCTTAAGTGCATCCGCCTTGATTGCGGTGCCGGGAACCTCAACTACATCCACGCCGCTCTCGCCGGTTGCAGGGTCAAAAATCTTATCATACTGGTCTGCCAGCTCCAGCATCAGGATACGCATGCCAATCTCGCCGTTCATGGTCCAGTCGGTTGTTCCTGCTGCGGTCCAGATGTCAGGACGGGTCTGCATGTTGGTTACGTCAACCGGGTCAATATCAACAGATGCCATGGGAAGAGCGTCGCCGTTCTTGCCGTTAAAGTTGTCATTCTCAGCAATTGCGTTGTAAACGCCCTGGCCGTATAAGTCATAGTATGCAATGACGCCGTCCACATCCGCTCTGTTCACGCCCTGCAGATATGCAGCAGTCACTGTGTTTGCCGAGTCAACAGAATCCTGAAGAGGCTGTACCTCGCCTACAGTCACGATCTTACCGGCTGCCTCATACTCCTGCCAGCCAACCTCGCGGCGGTCAAATGGGCTGTTGTAGTTAGGACCTCTCCAAACCTTAATCAGACGGACACCTTCTCCATACTTTTCAATCATCTGGTCCAAAAGAACGGTAACCAGGGACTTATCCTGCTGGAACATCTGGGTAACGCCCGGAAGCTTCTGATACTCTCCGTCGGATAGAACTGTGTGTCAAAGGTAACAATCTTCATATCCGGATACTGCTCTGTGATTTCCTTAAGAAATACATAGGAACCGTCCTGATTGCCGTGGCTGACCAGCAGTCCGTCATATCCTGCGGATGCGCAGGTACGGATGGTATCCTGCCACTTGTTGAAGTCACCGTCACAGAAGAAGAAATCAAACTTTACATCCAGGGCATCGCAAAGAGATGCACAGGAATCTTTCCACATCTGGAAAATAGTTGCGGAAGGCAGAAGCATGATATAGGCCACCTTCTTACCTGCCACCGGATTCTCTGCTGCAGCCGGCGCCGCTGTGGTATCTGCCGCTGCCTCTGCTGCCGTGGTCTCCGCCGCTGCTGCGGTGGTTTCTGCCGCCTTAGTCTCTGCTGCCGTGGTGGATGAACCTCCCGAGCCTCCGCAGCCTGCCAGCAGGATGCTGCCATAGCAGCCGCTGCAATTACGCTGACAACTTTTTTCATTTTTCTCATTTACTCTTTCCTCCTTTTTGTTATTGATATTGTTTACTAAACAATATGTGTGCCTCGTTCTTTGTGTTAACTAAATAGTACAACGATTTTTCTTCAATGTCAATATGTCTTTGGTGTTTTTGTTATAATTTTCCATAAATTATTGTTTTTATTGTGCATTTTAATTGTTCAAATCAATAAACGACCCTATTTTAGCCGTTTTTGTATTTATTTTTGTTTAGTAAACATTCAATTTTATATATTGAATTGACCCAGTTTCAACCCTGTGTTATAATTCAAATTATAGTATGATTAGTAAAACACATGGATTGTTCAATTATGTTTAATTTAACGTCTGCAATCCGGAAAGAGAGATTTCATATGACCGTCAGAGAGCTGGCCAAGCAGATTGGCGTTTCGCCCGCAACCATTTCTATTGTGTTAAATGGGAAAAAGGGAGTCAGTGAGGATACGCGAAAGAAGGTGTTGGACGCAGTAAAAGCCTGCCAGTACACGCCTCCTGCCCGCAAGCCCAAAAGCGGCAAGAACGTGCTCCTGGTAAAATACTATAAAAGCGGTATGCTGGTGGAGGAAAATCAGGGATTCATCTCCATGATTATTGATTCCATCGAGGAACAGCTCCGCGCGGAGCAGCTGGGTATGACCATGACCGTGGTCAAAACCGGTTTAAAGTCAGCCTTGATTCCATTGATTACAGCAAATACTGCGGGATGTTCCTCATTGCAACCGAGGTAATGCGGGATGAATTTTCAGCCTTGATTCCATTCCCATCCCCTTTGTGGTGGTGGACAACACGTCCCCAACCATTACTGTAGCAGTGTATGCATGAACAATGCCGAAAATGTCCACATCGCCCTCCAGTACTGCAAAGAATGCGGACATACCGAATTGGGCTACCTGGGCAGTACCACCGGGGCAGAAAACTTTAATGAACGGCACATAGCCTTTCTCAGATATGTAAAAGAATTGAATTTTCAGTTTAACCCTAAAAATGAGTTTCGTGTAAAACCCACCATGTTGGGGGCCCATGACGATTTTTTCAGAATACTGGATCAGAACCCGGTGCTTCCCTCCTGCTTTTTTGCGGAAAACGATACCATTGCCCTGGGCGCCATGAAGGCCCTGAAGGAAAAAGGGTATAAAATTCCCAATAACGTATCCCTGATTGGCTTTGACGATATTCCCTATTCCTCCATAAGCTCTCCCACCCTGACCACCATTCATGTACAGAGAAAGATAATGGGTAAGCAGTCCGTCATCCAGCTGATGCAGCTCATAGAGGATCCCCGGTTCATGCCCATGAAGACCCAGATTACGGGAAAGCTGGTGGAACGCTCCAGCGTGAAACATCTGGCATAATCAGACAAAAATCTCCCGGTCTCTCAAACTTGAGGGACCGGGAGATTGTAAGTGCAGCCAGGTACTTGCTCCGTTTCTTTCTATGACACCTTATCCGGCTGGTTCTGTTTGCTTTTCCCCTTCAGGGATTTGGAGGCAGCCTTATGGTGGGCCTTGGCACTGCGCTTTTCCGGCCGTCCTCCTTCTTCTGGGCCAGAAGCTCCACATCCTGGGCATCCGCCATTTTTGCTGTCTTCACAGCATAAAGGCGGTCATCCTCTGA
>ENA-OQIC01000923-OQIC01000923.1-human-gut-metagenome-genome-assembly--contig:-NODE-923-length-11308-cov-2.615687_pt1 | contig 11308 bp, 10 predicted proteins | sample MGYA00242572_ERZ504736 | MGnify/ENA primary metagenome ERZ504736 (study PRJEB26092, sample SAMD00036201) | human gut metagenome | host: Homo sapiens | study: EMG produced TPA metagenomics assembly of... | reverse complement strand
CTATGTACTTGCCTCTACGCAGACAAATCACATCATCTCATATAGTATACTACATCATCGGGTCCATTGACAAGGCTGGATGATTATGTTCTGTTAAAAATGCAACAAGCTCTTCTGGATCTGTTGTATTTGTCTCGTCACCAATCATATCAGTAAAGTTGTCAATACCATACAGTTCCTTTGCTGTCTTATTCAAACGCTCCGCAACTGTCTCTTTTAATTCCTTAGGCATCCATACGATACGTTCAATACCGCCTTCTGCCTTCATGAATTTCTTGGATGAAATAAAGTGTTTACCATGTCCCATGAATCCTGGTGTCTGAACACCGCCACCAGTCATAGATGCCATCTCTGAGAATGTCATTCCGAGAGGTGTCATTCCTGCATATTCACGGTTGGCGATTACTACACCATTAGAAAACGGCTCAATACCACAGATACACTCAAAGCATCCACAGGAAGTCATAGGATCCTGCATAATGGAATAAAGTGTAACGTGTTCGAGAGCTCCCTGTGAGAATTTTTGTACAGCTTCATCAACATCCTCATAAGAACCAAGGTTCTCATCAATTGGTCTTTCCTTTGTAATAATCTGACAAGGTCCGTTTGGATCCAGTTCATTTGTTGCTTTTGCATCCAGCCATGAAACGGCTCCGCAAAGTCCAAGTCTCTCTGGTGTAACAACACATACATGAGACGGTGAAAAAGCCTGACAAAGGATACAGCTGTAATATACGTCTACAGTTTCATCTGTAAGATTTTCAAGACGTGCATCACGTTTATCGAATACAGGGATTGCTACCTCATGACGGATTCTTGTACACTCAGCCGGATCAGTATAAACGGTTACCTGACATTTATCAACTACAGCTTCAAACTCATTTTTTACCTGTGTATACAGAACTTCACCGATATGTCTGATACGGAATCCTGCATTGTAAGCTTCCTTACCGATACGGATCCTCTGCATATCTCTCTGTCCTGTATGATAAACTCCCTCAATACAGTTAATGTAATTGTGGAATTTACGCTCAATTACAGGTTCAAATCAGGCTGCATTCTCTTTCCCGCTACTTCTACCACGTAAGCGATCGGATTCTTGCTTCCCAATTCCATTTCATCTACATCTGGTCCTACAACTGTAATCTTGTGGTCCTCTACCTCATCCATGCTTCTTGTCTGCACAAGTTCTGCACAATCCACACGGGAACCGTCGAACTCAACCTGCATATCTTTACGACGGATAATCTCGCCTTCGAATGCAGACGCAAACGCAACAGGAATATCAATATTGGTAATTTTGATCTTAATATTTCTGGCTTCCAGAGAAACCTTATTAAAATCAGCAACATTCGGGCATGCGATCAGCGCACCCGGAACTTCTGTAATGTTTCATCTTCATTGGAAATCACAGGGAATCCAAGTTTGATTGCTCCTGCACCAGCAGCCAGAATCACATCATCAATCGGTTTAAACGCATTGACAAATGCCGGTACTCTCTCTGATGTATACTTGATCAGAGCGGCTGCATCTCCAGGAGTAACGTTTCCGAAGATCAGAGCTGCACGAAGTGCCACGGATACTACATGGATTACAGAAGTAATATCTTTTCCAAGTGGTACGATTCGAACATTATAGCCCATTTTCAATCCAAGTTCCTGCGCTTGGTCAATAATTCCTCCAACCAGTGTAACAAGAATTCCCTGTGCCTGATAACTCTTTACCAGATCTACACCTTCCTGTGCGGTAGGTGCCGATCCAATAATAACAGCTACACCAGGAATATCACCGGTTACAAGAGGTACACCAAGTTCACGGATTATGGAATCCGGAAGGTGTCCATAGTACGGTTCACTGTATGGCTCCGCTCCATCCAGATACTTCAGTACTTCTATGAACTCTGCACAAAGTGCGGTAGCGACTCCGGACATCAAAGCGTCATCTAACTGATGCTCTCTTGTCATAAGAGATTTGATCACACCAAGTGCTTCTTTCATTTCGCCAAGGGTCTTCACCTTGACTCCTGTTACTGCATAGTAACATGGCAGACAGTAGGCAGTATGAGGAAATTCAACTGCCTTGTCTGCGCCGTGCTGTGCAATGGCTCCCTCTACAGCCTGACAGGTTAACCCGTAGACTGCATCATTTCCGTTAAAGATTCTGTCGATTAACAATTTGCACATCTCCATTTCGTATTTAGAATAATACTATGGTTTTATCTATATAACGCTTTAGGCGTTTAAACCCCGGAGACGTTTAGTGGCTTCCGCATTGCCCATCTACGACTCCGGGCAAAACCACCAATCTTTACATCATCGGATCAAGAGCTAATGCCGGATGGCCTTTTTCTGTAAGGAATCCAACCAGTGTCTCCGGATCAGTAGCGATTGTTTCATCACCGATCATATCTGTAAAGTTTTCAATACCATAGAGTTCATTTGCTGTCTTATTAAGACGTTCAGCAACAAACTCTTTCAGTTCTTTCGGCATCCATACGATACGTTCAATACCGCCTTCTGCCTTCATGAACTTCTTGGAGCTGATGAAATGTTTACCATGTCCCATGAAACCAGGTGTCTGAACACCACCACCTGTCATGGATGCCATTTCTGAGAATGTCATTCCAAGAGGTGTCATGCCTGCATACTCACGGTTAGCGATAACAACACCATTGGAGAATGGCTCGATACCGCAGATACACTCGAAGCATCCGCATGATGTCATAGGATCCTGCATGATAGAGTACAGTGTAACGTGCTCTAATGCACCCTGGGATAATTTCTTAACAGCTTCATCTACATCTTCATAAGAACCAAGGTTCTCATCAATAGGTCTTTCTTTTGTGATTACCTGGCAAGGTCCGTTTGGATCCAGCTCGTTGGTAGCTTTTGCATCCAGCCATGAAACAGCACCGCAAAGTCCAAGTCTCTCAGGTGTAACAACACATACGTGAGACGGGGAGAATGCCTGGCAGAGGATACAGCTGTAATATACATCTACAGATTCGTCTGTCAGAGTATTCAGACGGTCATCACGTTTCTCGAAGATCGGGATAGCAACTTCATGACGGATTCTTGTACACTCAGCAGGATCTGTATAAATAGTAACTTCACATTTATCAACAACTGCGTCAAATTCATTCTTAACCTGTGTATAGAGAACTTCACCGATATGTTTGATCTTGAAGCCTGCAGCAAATGCATCTTTGCTGATACGGATTCTCTGCATATCTCTCTGTCCTGTATGGTATACACCTTCGATACAGTTGATGTAGTTATGGAACTTACGCTCGATAACAGGTTCAAAGTCAGGCTGCATGTTTTTACCTGCAACTTTAACAACATATGCAATGCTGTTCTTGCTGCCAAGTTCCATGTCGTCTACTTCCGGACCAACAACTGTAATCTTATGGTCTTCTACTTCACTTGCATCACATGTATGTACAAGCTCTGCACAGTCTACACGGGAACCATCGAATTCAACCTGCATGTCTTTACGACGGATAATCTCACCTTCGAATGCAGATGCGAAAGCAACCGGGATATCGATGTTTGTAATTTTGATCTTGATGTCACGTGCTTCCAGAGAAGTTGCATTCCATTTGGAGATGTCTTTCTGGCAGATCAGGCTCTTCGGTACTCTTGCAACATCTTCCTGGTTTGTGATAACCGGGAATCCAAGAGCGATAGCGCCTGCACCACAAGCTACGATCACATCATTTAACGGTGCAAATGCATTAACAAATGCAGGTACACGTTTCATTGTGTAATCCATCAGAGTTGCAGCATCACCTGGTTTTACGTTACCGAAGATAAGAGCTGCACGAAGTGCTACAGATACTACATGGATAACTGCTGTAACGTCTTTTCCAAGCGGGATAACACGTACGTTAGCACCTGTCTTGTATCCAACTTCCTCTAACTGGTCAATAACGTCACCAACCAGAGTGATCAGGATACCCTGAGACTGATAGGATTTAACAAGGTCTGCTGCTTCCTGAGCGGAAGGAGCTTTTCCAAGGATAACTGCTACACCAGGGATATCGCCTGTTACAAGCGGTACACCAAGTTCACGGATCACTGCATCTGCAAGATGTCCGTAGCAAGGAGCTTCGTAAGGAACTGCTCCATCGATATATTTCAGAACTTCGATAAATTCTGCGCAGAGAGCTGTAGCAACACCTGACATAAATACGTCATTTGTTCTCTTCTCTCTTGTCATAAGAGTTTTTACTACTGCAAGAGCATCTTTTAACTCTGCAAGAGTTCCAACCTTTGTTCCTGTTACTGCATAGTAGCATGGTAAAGAATATGCTGTATCAGGGAAGCTGACTGCTTTGTCAGCGCCGTATTTTTCAATTGCCTGGTTAATGGCACCCTCTGTCAGTCCATAAACCGCATCGTTTCCCGCGAAAACACTTTCAAATAAAGTCACTTTTGTTTACCTCCTAATATATGAGATTATTGACGATCTATTTTTCTTTTATCTTAATGATCTCATCAGTAACTGTTTTGCTGAAATCATAAGGGGACTTGCCCTGTCTGTCCGCATCAATTACCTCTGTGTTGTAATGGATCATTCCTAAAAGATCTTCCTGTGGAATCCGCTCTCTGATAAAGTTTTCGTCATCCTCGTTGCGCACTTTGTTTGCAACAACCTTTACCTGAGATACTCCCAGATCCTTTGCCAGACGCTTCACATTCTTGTATGTCTGAACGCTTCTTGCACCCGGTTCGATCACTACGACAAATGCGTCAACTCCTTCTGTGGTTCCTCTGCCGAGATGTTCCAGGCCGGCTTCCATATCAAGAATTACTACATCTTCTCTTCTCAGTACCAGATTGTTAATAATACGTTTCAGCATTACATGCTCCGGACATACACATCCGCCACCGCCCGTCTCGACAGTTCCCAGGACAAGGAGACGCACGCCATTACAGACCTTACCATATTTCTCCGGAATATCGTCTACTTTCGGATTCAGATGATAGAACTGATTTCCTGCTGTAGCCCCTGTACGTTCTTCCACCAGCTTACGCATCTTTGAAATCGGTACAATAGAATCCAGAGTTTCTTCATCAAAGCCTAATGCAAGACCAAGATTCGCATCCGGATCCACATCTGCTGCAAGTACCGGTCTTCCCTCTGCTGCATACAACCTGGCCAGCGTTGCTGCAAAAGTAGTTTTGCCTACGCCGCCTTTTCCTGTAACTGCTATTTTCATTTTACGTCATCCACCTTTTATTACATTTTTAAGATCACAGCAGATTAGATTCCTAATGCTGTTCTCTTCTCTTCGATTCTTTCGATCATCAGATCAACTAATTTCTCAATATCTGTTTCTACTGTATAAGCAGCTCCTGTCCATTTTCTTGTTCCCTCTGTAAGAAGCTCTCCCATTTCTGAAGAACCGGAAACATATGGATCAACACCAAGGAATGTATCAATACCGGTACCTACTACATAGTTACCGATGGATACAGCTTTTTCAGACATCCACTCAGGAGCACATCCAACTACAGGAAGCTGATTGATCTGAAGACCTGCATCTTTTGCAAGTTCAGCAGCAAGGATCATCATACGGGAAATATCTACGCATGATCCATGTGGAGTACCGGTGGGATATCAGCCAGTTCACAGACACGTTTCAGACCTGCACCGCAGAGATCTTTTGCAGATTTGTCCATAAGACCTGCTTTTGCAGCTGCCTGCGCAGAACATCCGGAAGCAATGACAACAATATCATTGGCGATACATTTCTTCATCAGTTCAATATGTGCATAGTCAGGACGGATCTTAGGATTGTTACATCCAACCATAGCAACAGCACCACGGATAACACCGGAAGTGATGCACTCAAGTAATGGTTTTGTTGTTCCTGTCTCATCAACCTGAGAGTTTGTAACACCGTCAAGAACCTTAACGATTGCTTCTACGGAATAACCAACTGTAGCTTTCTGTTTCAGCTGTGGGATATGTACAAGTTCAGGTTTTCTGTTCTTGAAGTTATCAATAGCCATCTTAACGATCGCTTTTGCATTCTCTCCTGCTGTCTCAGCATTGAATCTGATAAATTCAGCATCAGGCATCTGAGCGATCGGAGAAGTTGTGATAAATTTAGTATGGAAGCATTTGCTTAAAGGTCCTAATGCAGGGAAGATACACTGAACATCTACTACGATCGCTTCGCAGGCACCTGTCAGTACTACATTCTCCTGCTGCAGGAAGTTACCGGCCATCGGAACACCGCGACGCATAGCTACTTCGTTTGAAGTACAGCATACACCGGAAACAGTGATTCCTTTTGCTCCTACAGATTTTGCATAATCGATCATTTCTTTGCTGTCTGCATATTCACAGATCATCTCAGAAAGGCTCGGATCATGTCCGTGTACAACAATGTTTACGTTTTCCTCAACCATAACACCAAGGTTAGCTTCTGTGTCAATTGGCTTCGGAGTTCCGAATAAAACATCAGAGAACTCTGTTCCCATCATGGAACCGCCCCATCCATCAGCCATACCGCAGCGAAGAGACTGTTTTACAAGAGCTTCCGGAAGAGAAGAACATCCCATATGAGCCATATGTAAAGAAGTGGAAACTTCACGGTCGATCGCACGTGGTGCAATTTCATTTTCAATCAGTTTCTCTTTCTGTCCTGCAGGCATTCTGTCAAGGAATCTCTGATATCCAAATGGTTTACCATATTCCATCAATCCTGTCTCAGCCATTTCATGAGCCAGATCATAGATATCTTTTCCTTCTGTCTCTACGCCCCATTCTTTTGCGATACGGATCAGTTTCTCAGGATCTTTTACCTGATAGTTTCCGCCGTCTTTTGCACAATATAATGTGTGGCAGATTTCACGACCGTGATCAGAGTGAGTAGCTGCACCACCTGCTGTAAATTTCAGGAAGTTTCTTCCTACGATACCATGAACGTCACATCCGCAGATACCTCTTGGTGCTTTAGGGGTAATACGACATGGTCCCATAGCACAGATACGACAGCAGACACCCTGCTCACCGAATTTACAATGTGGAGTCTGTTTTTTTACACGAAGCTGCCATGCGTCAGCTCCAACCTTTGCACCTGTCTCCAAAAGTCTGGCAGTAGCCTCTTCAAACTCTTCCACTGTAGTTAATTTGAATTCACTCATTATAGACCTCCTTTAATTCTGGTTTGTGTATTCCTTTAAGATACACATTTTTATTTTATTAATAATCCCACAGGCAGGAAATCCCGGTTATCTATAGGTTATCTATATCTGAAGAATTGGCTCCGTTAAAGATAACTGTGATAACCCATCCCATCCCCTCCCATGGGTTATTTAACTTAAAAAATAAAGATGTAAACTTGTATTTATCTCTGTATATATAGATTTCCTATGCGCAGAAACATCCCTCATCGGATTCTCGTCCGACAAGGGGTGTTTCTTATAATTTTAAATTATCAACGATTGCACGAAGTGCAGTCTTGACAGGGTTGTCTTCCGGAAGTGTGCTTGTAGGACGTCCTTCACAGTCATATTCATAAACTGTTTCATCCTGTGGAACAACACCAAGAAGTGTCAGTCCCTGATTTGCAATCTCTTCCTGAATTCCCTTATTCAATTCTCCTTTCGGAGCTCGGTTAATGATCAGACCAACTGTATCAGGATGCATATCACATTCTTTAATGAGTTCTGCAATCCTGCCTACTGCCTGTACGCCTCTTCTGGAGCAGTCGCTGACCAGAATGGCAGTCTGCATGCTCGGAAGAACACCTCTGCTGATATGTTCCATTCCGGCTTCATTATCTACAACAATATACGGATAATTATTCTGGTATTTTGCAAGCTGAGTCTGAAGAAGACCATTAACATAGCAGTAACAGCCTTTTCCCTGAGTTCTGCCCATGACAAGAAGATCAAAATCATCATCTTCTACAAGCGCATCTTCAAAACGCATTTCCGCGTAATCAGCCTTAGACATTCCGGTAGGAATTGGATTCTCTTTTGCAAGCTCTGCACGTGCAATTTCTTCACGCACATCGCCAAGAGTTGTCTCTACCTTTACGCCAAGAACCTCATTGAGGTTTGAGTTTGCATCAGCATCTACTGCAAGAATCGGCCCTTTACCCTTTTCACACAGGTACTGGATCAGCATTCCGCATAATGTTGTTTTTCCCACGCCGCCTTTTCCTGCGACAGCAATTACGTGTGCCATAAAACCAGGTGCCTCCTAAATCTGTCTTAGTATTCTTTCTATAAATAAAAAATGATGTTAAGGTCAAAAGGAGTTTTGTCCCTATCTTAATATCAGTCACATTTCAGTTTCACAATACTGTTGGCAAGGTCAACCATTAAAATAGTTCCCTCGACCACTCTCTCATCTCCCATAATATCACGGAGAATCAATTTATTCCCATCCACATCTATACGGGAAACATTTTTAAAATAACAGAATCGTCACTTTCTTTATATACAGTTGCCAGACACATGTGATGTCGCCTCCTATTTCATCTCTTCTTTAACAAGTGTTAAGGCAAGTCCAAGTCTCATATTGCCTTTCTGAAAATCTGCAACAGCTTCCTTAATAGTCTTACATGCTGCATCCATTCCCATCTTGCAAGGTTATCAGCCATCTGATCCAGTTCCTGAGCATGATGCTCATTGTGCTGAAGCATATATGTCAGAAGAGCCAGTGTCTCATTCTTACAGTCACCTTCACTGCAGGATCCGCAATGAGCAGTATCACAGGCATGATCTGCATGAGAATGTCCATGATCATGACCTTCGCCATGAGTATGCTCATGAGTATGAGTCATACCATCTTCATGGGTATGTTCATGGGTGTGTCCATGCCCATGCTGGACAAGATTCCCATTTTCATCTTTGATTAAATGCATGGTTAAATGCTCCCTTCTATTGAAAAATACACTGAATTTATAAAATTCAGTCTTTTTTATGACAATAAATTATCAATTTACTGATATTATACATCTTTTTTTCGTTTCCGCAAGCCATTTAGCATAAATAATCACTAAAAAAATTTTGAAATATATGCTTTGAAATAGCTTTTTTCACAAGAACTGTTAATACTTTAACCATTATGTTATATTGTTAACAATGTACTCTTGCAAAAACTTAATAATTTTTATGTACTTCTGACACATTTTTATGTTATACTTGGACCAGATTATCGGGCAAAGCAGCTTGCCCAAAGTGTATATAGGAATTGGAGGAATTGTTTTGGATAATACTGTTTTTCTGAATACAAACAGAGAGATGCCTTTACTCGGACTGGGAGTATACAAAGCCACCGGGGAAAATGAGGCAGAAAATGCTATTATTTCTGCTGTTGAATCAGGATACCGTCTGATTGATACAGCCTCCGTATATAAAAACGAAGAAAATGTAGGACGGGGAATCGCCAGCTGTGGAATACCGCGAAATGAACTTTTTATTACTACAAAAGTATGGAATACCGCACAGCGTCTGGGAGACATTCAGGGTGCTTTTGAAAGAAGCCTGGACCGGCTCAAACTGGATTATGTGGATTTGTATCTGATCCACTGGCCGGTTCCGGGATGTTATCTCAGCACCTGGAAAGTACTGGAGGAAATCCAGAAATCCGGGCGGGCTCTTTCTATCGGTGTCAGTAATTTTGAAATCCGTCATCTGGAAGAACTGGAAGCCAATTCCGGAATCATACCTGCTGTAAATCAGATTGAATGCCATCCTCTCTGCTATCCGAAAGAGCTGATTGATTATTGCCAGAATAAAGGAATCCAGGTACAGGCATATGCCCCGCTTGCAAGGGGTGCATATCTTGATAATGATGTTATGTGTGTACTCGGAACTAAATATGCCCATACTCCTGCTCAGATTGGTCTGCGCTGGGCTACCCAGAAGGGAATATCAGTAATCCCGAAATCCGTACATCCTGACCGCATCAGAAGTAACGGCAATATTTTTGATTTCACAATCGAACAGGAGGATATGGATCTGATCGATACTCTGAACGAAAATTTCCACAGTTCACATGTTCCCGAGGATTTAAGGGACATTGCATTCTGATAAATATTAACAGAAAAAGCATTTTATCATGTAATATAAACGCAAAAAGCAGATGTATTTATATAACATCTGCTTTTTGCATATTTATCATCTCTGTCTATAGAATTTCCCGTAAATGATGCATTCGAAAGTTTTTCGTAACCATTCAGCAGTCAGCTATCCCGCGAGGTACTGAACAGTTACAGTTTTTCTATAACATCTCAGTTAGTTTTCTGTCCGTCTTCCCATGGAAGCATCGGCGTCTCCACTTTCTTATCTCTTACCATAAGGTCGATCACCGCTTCCGCTGCACTTTTTCCTTCGAACAGGACTTTGTTTATTTCTGTGATGATCGGCATTTCCACATCATATTTCTCAGCCAGTTCTTTTGCTGCTTTTGCGGAATAGACGCCTTCCACGATCATTTTCACTTCAGCCATCGCCTGCTCCATGGTATATCCTTTTCCCATCAGATATCCGGCTTTCCGGTTACGGCTGTGGACACTGGCACAGGTAACGATCAGATCTCCGATTCCGGACAGACCATAAAAGGTTTCCATACGTGCTCCCATTTTAACACCCAGACGTGAAATTTCTGCAATTCCTCTTGTGATCAGGGCTGCTTTGGTATTATCGCCGTATCCCAGACCATCTGCGGTTCCGGCCGCCAGTGCGATCACATTCTTTAACGCTGCGCCAAGCTCCACTCCCAGCATATCCGGCGTGGTATAAACTCTGAAAACAGGCTCATAAAGATTCCCTGCAAATATTCTGCTGTCTCTCTCTGGTGAGAACTTACCACACAGGTAGTCGGAAGTCCTTTTCCAACCTCTTCTGCATGGCTTGGGCCGGAAAGCACAGACACATTTGCCTGTGGAAGTTCCTGTTCAATGATCTCGCTTAAAGTAAGAAGAGTTTTTTCCTCCACACCTTTGGCAACATTTACAATTTTCTGTCCGTTTTTTACAAAAGGCGCCATACGCTTGCAGGTACTTCTGGTATAAGGCGAAGGAACTGCCAGAATTGCCACATCTGCATCCCGCAGGCTTCTCTCAAGATCTATTGTGATATCAATCGGTTCAGGAATCTTTACACCCGGAAGTTTGCTCACGTGTTCCCGCTTTTCTCTTAATGTTGTTATCTCCTCCCCAAGCGCCGACCAGAGAATCACCTCGTGTCCATTATTGTAAAGAAGGATAGACAGGGCAGTTCCCCAGCTTCCCGCACCAAGCACACTTATCTTTGCCATATAAATACCTCTTTTTATT
>ENA-OQIC01000922-OQIC01000922.1-human-gut-metagenome-genome-assembly--contig:-NODE-922-length-11358-cov-1.917728_pt1 | contig 11358 bp, 12 predicted proteins | sample MGYA00242572_ERZ504736 | MGnify/ENA primary metagenome ERZ504736 (study PRJEB26092, sample SAMD00036201) | human gut metagenome | host: Homo sapiens | study: EMG produced TPA metagenomics assembly of... | reverse complement strand
AACGCCTGTTCGGCCAATCCTAAATTAAGAGACTTTGCCAAACGAACCATGGCTGATGATTTAGTTAGAATGGAGTATACTCCTGGCAATATGTATAATTTTCATCCGGGAAGCCATGTAAAACAAGGTACTGAAGTTGGCATACAATTTATTGCTGAGATGTTAAATGACATTCTTTCTCCGGAACAGACCACTACTGTTTTGCTGGAAACAATGGCAGGAAAAGGCAGCGAGGTAGGGGGTGTTTTTGAAGAATTGAGACAGATTCTTGATTTAATTGAATTAAACAGCCACATGGGTGTCTGCCTTGATACATGCCATATATGGGATGGGGGATATGATATAGCCAATCACTTAGATGATATCCTGACAGAGTTCGATAATAAAATCGGATTAAAACGTTTAAAGGCCATACACTTAAACGACAGCCAGAATCCTTTGGGCGCACATAAAGACAGACATGCAAAGTTAGGTGAAGGATATATAGGATTGGATACCTTTAAGCGTATTGTCACTCACCCCGAATTGAGACATCTCCCATTTTATCTGGAAACCCCTAATGATTTGGATGGGTATGCACAGGAAATACAAATGATGCGTGAGGCCGCAGATTAAATCTGATTGTATGGAAATTTTTAATGAGTATAAGCATTCTATTGAATTTATATAACACTTATATACATTTATACAAATGCTTACATAAATACTTATATGAATAACTGTATGAATGACTATCTGAATATCTATATGATTATCTATATGATTACCTATATAAATACCTTTATAAATACCTATATGAATACCTATATGAATAAAATAATAGGAAGGCACAAATGACATCGTGCCTTCTTAATTTAATATACAAATTTAATATAGAAAATTAATATACAAAGCATATGTAAAAAAAACTCAAAAAACACCAAAAAAGGATGTTTCACGTGAAACATCCCCGCAACCACTTCTACCCAAAGGCTCCTTGGTCGGCATTCCCGCTTTCCTTGGATACTTCTTTGATATTCCTTTCACCTTCTTAATTATCACCAAAGATCTGGAAACATCTGTACCGGGCAGCATGAATTTATCTACAAATACCAGCTCTCCCCCCAATATTCCAACAGCCTTACCTGCGGACCTAAGCTCATCTTCTATCTCTCCGGATTTATATGGAACAAAGAATCCGCCAATCTTCACAAAAGGCATACAATACTCAGACAAAGAAGACAAATTTGCCACAGCCCTGGATACGCACAAATCATACATCTCCCTGTGCTCTTTCTGTCTTCCTATATCCTCCGCTCTTCCGTGAATAAATTCCACGTTTTGTAACCCCAACTCATTACAGACTTCCTCCAGAAATTTAACTCTCTTATTTAAGGAATCCAGCAAGGTAAGTTTTATTCCGGGAAAAGCTATCTTAAGAGGTATTCCGGGAAATCCAGCCCCTGTACCCACATCAATAATGGATTTTCCCTTCAACATACCTTCCTCATACACGCCGCTGCCGCAGCATCCATCGCCAAAATCCATCACCTTTTTCAACACTCTAAAAAGTGACACACTGTCACTAAAGTGTTTGGATACAACATCTGCCTCATCTGTTATGGCTGTCAGATTCATGACCTTATTCTTTTCCACCAGCATTTCATAATAAGTAAAAAACTGCTCCAATTGCTTCTCACTTAATTTTATCCCCAGAAGGCCAAGCTCCCGGTCCATCTGCTGTCTAAATGTATCTGTCATATCAGACCCTCTCACTGCTTTCTTGTAAAATGCACCAGCAAAACAGATATGTCTGCCGGTGAAACACCTGATATACGGGATGCCTGTCCAATCGTAGCCGGCTGCACTGTATTCAACTTCTGCACTGCCTCCCTGCGAAGACTGTTGACCTCTGAATAGTCAAAATCCTCCGGCAGCTTCTTATCCTCCAGTTTCTTAAACTGTGCCACCTGCTGCATCTGACGCTTTATATAACCTTCATATTTAATCTCAATATTAACCTGTTTTCTGACATCATCAGGAAGCCGGGGCCTGTCCTCATCCAGTTCCTCCAGTTTATCATAATCCAATTCCGGCCTTTTGACCAGCTCTGCCAGTGTAATTCCAGACTTCAATAAAGTGCTTCCATATTTTTTCAAAAAAGTCTGTGCCTGACCGTTTACTCCTATAACAGTCTTTTCCAACCGTTTAATCTCTGACTGTATATCATCCACCTTCTTTAAAAGATGTTCATACTCTTCATCGCTTACCAGGCCGATATCATGACCGATTTTCCTGAGTCTGATATCTGCATTATCCTGGCGGAGCAAAAGCCTGTATTCTGCTCTGGAAGTCATCATCCGGTAAGGTTCATGGTTTTCCTTTGTTACCAGATCATCAATCAGAACCCCTATATATGCCTGTGAACGGTCCAGAACCACAGCCTCCTGTCCACGTATCTTCATCACTGCATTCACACCAGCCATGAACCCCTGGACGGCCGCCTCCTCATACCCTGAGCTTCCGTTAAACTGCCCGCCTGCAAACAGACCGGAAATCTTCTTAAACTCCAGGGTAGGCTTAAGCTGAAGCGCGTTAATGCAGTCATATTCAATGGCATAGGCATTTCTCACTATCTTTACCTTTTCAAGTCCCGGAACCGTACGGTACATTGCATACTGTACATCCTCCGGCAGTGAACTGCTCATGCCTCCCAGATACATCTCATTGGTGTAAAGGCCCTCCGGCTCCACAAATACCTGATGACGGTTCTTATCCGGGAATTTAACCACCTTATCCTCAATGGAAGGACAATACCTTGGTCCGGTTCCCTCAATGGCCCCTGAAAACAGAGGTGAACGGTCCAGATTATCCTTGATGATACGATGGGTATTTTCATTGGTATACGTCAGCCAGCAGGAAACCTGGTCTTTCTGGATTTCATCCGGATTTGTTGAAAATGAAAACGGCACAACCCTGGGATCCCCAAACTGCTCTTCCATTTTAGAAAAATCAATGCTTTTTTTATCCACCCTGGCCGGCGTCCCTGTCTTGAACCGGAACATCTCAATTCCATGTTCCCTCAAAGAATCCGTAAGATGGTTGGCTGCCTGAAGGCCGTTAGGCCCTGTAGGATTGCTCACATCCCCATAGATACACCTGGCTTTCAGATACGTTCCCGTACACAGTATCACGGCCTTTGCGTAATACACTGCGCCGGAAAATGTCTTTACTCCCCTGATTTTACCATCCTCCGCCATAATTTCAGACACTTCCGCCTGACGTATGGTAAGATGATCTGTGTTTTCCAGGGTCCGTCTCATATGCCTGCTGTAATCCTGCTTGTCAGCCTGAGCCCGCAGGGAATGAACAGCCGGTCCCTTGGATTCATTAAGCATCTTGGACTGTATGAAGGTCTTGTCTATATTCTTCCCCATCTCTCCGCCCAGCGCATCTAACTCCCTGACCAGATGCCCCTTGGAGCTTCCTCCTATGTTAGGGTTACAGGGCATCAGCGCTATGCTGTCCACGCTGACAGTAAACATAATCGTTTCCATACCCAGCCTTGCACTGGCCAGAGCGGCCTCACATCCTGCATGACCGGCACCGACAATCACCACATCGTATGTTTCTTCTAAATAAGGTATCATTCCGCGTTCCTCTTCCATATTAAATTTCCCTATTTACCCATACAGAATTTTGCAAATATCTCATTGACAACATCATCATCCACTGCCTCCCCGATAATGAAACCCAGCTGTTCATATGCATTCATCAGGTCAATGGAATAAAAATCCTCTGGCATGCTGTCCTCAACGCTTCCCTTTACCATCAGCAGACTCTCCAGACACTGCTCCAGGGCTTCCTTATGACGCGCATTTGTAATATAAACCTGGTCATTAAAAGACAGGTCGCCATGATAAAACAGCTTCTTGATTTCCTGCTCCAGCAGCTCAATTCCCTGTTCTTCCTTTGCTGAAACAGGGATCACCTTATGACCGCAGAGCTGTTCCAGCTCCTCTGTCCCCACTTCCAGATCCAAATCCGATTTATTCAGCAATACAATGGTTTTTCTGTCCCGGATAAATTCTATTATTTCCCTGTCGCTTTCATCCAAGGGCCTGGAACCATCCACCACATAGATAATTAAATCAGCGTCCCTGGCTGCTTTCATCGCCCGGTCCACACCGATTTTCTCCACCACATCCTCTGTATCCCTGATTCCCGCCGTATCCACCACATTAAGACTGATTCCCTGCAAATAAATATGCTCTTCCAGGGTATCCCTGGTAGTTCCCGCAATTTCAGTAACAATGGCCCTCTCCTCTCCCAAAAGCACATTCATCAGAGAGGATTTACCTGCATTGGGCTTACCCAGTATAACTGTCTTTACCCCTTCGGACATAACCCTTCCGTCATCCGCAGACAGGAGCAGCTTCCTCACCTCACCAATCATAGGCACCAGATCATCCATCAGCCGGCTCCCATATCCATCCAGTGATATATGTTCCGGATCATCCAGAGCTGATTCGATAAAAGCAATCTGATACAGTATCCGGCTGCGCAGTTCCTTAATTTTAGCGGACACAGAACCGCTCAGCTGGCTCACAGAGCTTTTTAACGCATATTCATTGGTGGCGTGAATCACATCTGCCACCGCCTCGGCCTGTGACAAATCCAGCCTTCCATTTAAGAAAGCCCTCTTTGTAAACTCTCCCGGTTCCGCTGTTCTGGCCCCTGCGTGAAGAACAGTCTCCAGAATCCGCCTGACCATAAGCACTCCCCCATGCAGTCAATCTCCACCGTATCCTCAGCCGTATAGCTGTGGGGTCCCTTCATAATGATCACCAGGGCCTCGTCCACCTTTTCATCCCCGTCATATATATACCCGTAATGGACTGTATGGGACTGGGCAAGACTCAGACTTACCCTCTCTCCCTTCCTGTTTCGGAATATGGAATCGATCACGGAAAATGCTTCCTCTCCGCTGATTCGAACGATTCCGATTCCTGAGTTGCTCATGCCTGTGGCAATGGCCGCTATCGTATCTGTCTTCATAAGCTCTCCTCACAATAGAGCAAAAAGGCCGTCGCTTCAGCAACAGCCTCTTAACCTGTTTCATTACTGCCTGCATCCAATCAACCATGGATGGGCTTATTCTTCTTCACCGGCAGCAGTCTCTGCTGATGCATCTGAACTTATCTGAGATGCATTGTTTCCATTGGTGCGGCGGTTATTCCTATATCCGCCGGAGCGGTCGGAACGTTCATAACGTCCCCCTTTATTCCTGTCATAGCGTCCTTTGCGGTCGCCGGATGCAGCTTCCTTCTTAAGCGCAATCACCACATGGCGGAAGGGCTCTTCCCCTTCGCTTCTGGTGGTAACATACTTATCATTCTGAAGAGCCGCATGAATGATTCTTCTCTCATAAGGATTCATAGGTTCAAGGGATACCGGTCTCTTGGTTCTCTTAACCTTATAGGCAATGTTCTTAGCCAGGGTCTCCAGGGTTTCCTTCCTTCTCTCACGGTAATTCTCAGTATCCAGCTTCACCCTGAGATATCCTTCTGTTCCCTTGTTCACAATCAGGCTCACCAGATACTGGAGAGAATCCAGGGTCTGCCCCCTCTTGCCAATGAGGATCCCCATGTCCTCGCCTTCCAGGTTTAAGGACAACTCCTGCTCCTCCTGGTTATATGCAGCCGTAATGTTCACCTGCATATTCATTGCCTCAAATATCTGAGACAGGAAATCCATCGCCTTATCCTCAATGGACTCTTTTTTCTTAGCACGAATGATGCTGGTTTTGCGCCGATACCAAGGAATCCTGTACTTCCTTTATCAACCACTTCATATTCCAGTTTGTCGCTGGTGGTTTCAAGTTCGATTAACGCCTTTGTAACTGCTTCGTCCACTGTCCTGGCAGTAACTGTAATCATATCCATACAAAACCCTCCTACTTTTTACCCTTCTCGTGCTTCTCATTATACTTGGAAACCATGTTAGCCTTAGCCGCCAGACTTCCGGGCTTGGCATTATCATTATAGTACTTGGTAGACTCCTCAACAATGGACTTAGTCTTAGCGATCTTAGCCATCTGGGCCTGTTCTGCCTTTTCTTCCCTTGCCTCAATCTTCTTGAGCATCTCGTCTACATTGCCCACTTTTGTAGGAGGAAGGCCTTTCTTTGCGCGCTTCTTGTTCGTCTTTTCAATGTTCTTCTGAACCAGGTCGTCAATGTCAACCTTATTAAGATAAGAATTGATTCCCACCTGCTGGATAATGGTGAATACACTCTGTGCAACCCAGTAAAGTCCGATACCGGATGCAAATGAGAAACAGAAGAATACGGACATTAAAGGCATGGTCACATTCATGCTCTTCATCATGTTTGCGCCCGGAGCATCTTCAGACTGCTGGGGCTGGTTGGCTGTCATCAGCTTGGTGCTGTACCACTGGCTTAAACCTGCTAACAGCGGAATGCACAGTGCTGCAAAGGCAGTCATCAGAGTGGTGTTGTCAACCTTATTAAAATAGTTCATGATAACCTGCAGGGGTGTGTATGCAATATTCAGACCAAAGAAGTTCTGCATATTCTCAATGGCATCCACCACTCTCACGCCGGTTTCCGTAACTGCCTGTCCCACGGAAGAAAAGGCATTGACCAGTGAATCCCACTGCTGTCCTGTCAGCTTATATAATAAATCAATGACTGTGTTTACATTGGTATAGTCAAATCTCTCACCCACCATCTTGTGGGCCTGTGCCAGGTCTGTAAATGCCTGGGATGCTTCATATCCGCTGGGAAGCTTGCTTACCACTGCTTCATAATATACCCTTACGGACTGTACATATGCAGGAATATTGTATATGACGCGGTACAACGCGAAAATAATAGGCATCTGGATCAGAAGAGGAAGACATCCGCCTGTCATGGATGTGCCGTACTTCTCATAAACCGCCTTGATTTCAGTCTGCATCATCATGGCGTACTTCTGGTCGCTTTCCTTGCCCTTGTACTTCTTCTGAATGGCTGTAATTTCGGGCTGCATGACTGCCATGAGTTTTGATGATTTCTGCTGCTTAATGGTAAGAGGTATCATCAGCACCTTGGTTACCAGGGTAAATAAAATGATACATAAACCGATATTTAATATTCCGAAGGTACTGGTAAAACGGAACAATAAGTCCATGATCCACCCCAGGATATCAGCTATCGGCCCCAGAATACCTCCTGTTTTTGTCAATAATACTGCGCCAGCTATACTGTTCAATACACTACCTCCTTCGATCTACGGAACTGGATCATAACCGCCTTCTGCAAATGGGTGACAACGGAGTATCCTCTTGCAGGCCAACCATGTACCTTTTAACGCACCATACTTCTTTAATGCCTCAATGGCGTATTGAGAGCATGTAGGTGTGTAAATACAGTGAGTTCTTACTTTAAGGGGTGACAGAAATTTCTGGTAGCCCCTTACAAACAAAATCAGACATCTTGCCATAATCACTTCACTTCGATTCTTTTAAAATGTGATGCAGTCCGCACAGGTGCAGGTAAGCACCCTCCAAATGTTTGTAATCCGATTGTCTGGCAGCGCCTCTGGCTACCAGGATGATGTTTAACCCAGTCTTTATTCTATTATTGTTTAAACGGAAAATCTCTCTTAAAAGCCTTGTTATATGATGGCGGACAACACTGTTGCCCACTTTTTTGCTCACAGATATGCCAATGCGGTTTTCATCTTCCCCGGTTTTCATCACATACATCACCAGCAGTCTGTTCGCATAGGAAGTTCCATTCCTGTATATCACCTGGAACTCACTGTTCTTCTTAACGGAAGGAAATCGTTTCATCCGAAACTCCTTACAATCAGGTTGTCAAAACACTCCCCTTTTTCCGGGAAGGTAAGAAAAGAAAAGGCCACATGATGCTGTGGCCCGTAGTTCTTTTGCTTTAAGCTTGAAACAATTAAGCAGATAATTTTGCTCTACCTTTAGCTCTTCTGGCAGCAATAACTTTTCTACCGCCTGCAGTCTTCATTCTTGCTCTAAAGCCATGAACTTTCGCTCTCTGTCTCTTCTTGGGCTGAAATGTCATCTTCATATCCGGGCACCTCCTATCAAAAATTATGTGGCAATGTGAAAACACACATTTAGACTAGTATAATTAAACATCTTCTCAATTATATAGAAGAAATCCGCCTTCGTCAAGCGGATTTTCTCAAATATCAACAAAAAAGCCGCAAAAAAGGACAGTCTCAGGGACTGTCCCTACAAGATGTGTGCATTGCAAAACTACATTACTATATTTAGTATAAATCCGGTTCCCTGCCTATCCTCTGCTGTCTGGTGTTACCTTCAGCAGAATTCCGGCCACAGCCGTCACGATAATTCCTGCCACCAGGGCTTCCGGCACTCCCTGCATACCGATGATTCCCAATATTACTCCATATACCCATTTGGCTGTCCAGCTGGCAGCAGATGCATACTGATCCCCAAACAAAAGATAAATCAAGTTCATAACCAGAAGTGTGTTAGTCAGGGATCCGGCTACGCCTGCCGCAAACAATGCGGCCCCCTGCTTATTTCTCCTGTTCTTAAGCATCCTCATAAACAGACGGTGCACATAATAGGCCACAACCCCAATCAGTATTCGCGGGACCAGGCAGATAACCAGGCTTCCCAGATTTCCGTGAAACTGTCCCATGGTAACAAAGGGTGAAAACACAAAAAGACGTGGGATTTGGCATGAAGGTATTCTTCCACAAACTGGTCAGGCCGAATGTCAACCCCAGGAATGCCCCATATTTCGGTCCCAGAATAATGGCTCCGATAATCACAGGGATATGAACGGTGGTCGCATTCATGAATCCAAGCGGAATGTACCCTAAGAATGGCACAAAGGCCATGATTACGATAATGGCTGCAATGACTGCTGCCAATACCAGGTCGCGGGTTTTGGATAAAGTATTCATTTTTCCTCCTGCTACTGTTCTTATGATAAAGATACAATGCAATGCTACAACGTAATTATAAGTAAAAATCACCCCAGCGTCAATGTTTCATGCTTATGTTTTCCTTTCTGTGCAAGGTTATTTTCACATCGGATCCCAGATTAACATAACATTATCCACAAAATGTGGATAAGTTGTGGATAAGTATGGATAATGGCTGTTTTTCCCCAGCCCGATCTAAAAAATCCAGAATTTATGAATATTTCCACCATGTGTAAAACTCCAGTTAACTTTCTCACGATTTTTGTGGAAAAAAGATCTTTCCACACTGCTTACACAAGGCTTCCACCCCCAATTCACAAAGTTATCCACAATATTTTACACTTGTCATTGAAAAAATTTTTACTTTAGTATACAATAGATTTAGATTGGGCAATTCTGCAATACAGTTTTAGGAGACAAAAAATGATCGAAAAAATCAAAGAGAACTGGGACAAAATCTTACTTACTTTAAAAGAAGAACACGAAATATCCAATATCTCCTACAGTACCTGGCTGGAACCCTTAAAGCCGCACTCTTTTAAAGACAACACAGTAACCATCATTGTTCCCGAACAGACCTTTTTACAATATGTAAATAAAAAATATGGATTTTTATTAAAGGTAACCATCTCGGAATTCCTTGAAAAGGAATGCGAGGTGGATTTCAAAGTTAAGGAGCAAATCGTGGAGGCGGAAGAACCGGCTGCGCCCCAGCTGATTAAAAACAACAAAGCCTCTGTCAGCCCCGATGTCATACAGAGTGCTAACTTAAATCCCAAGTATACCTTTGATACCTTTGTTGTAGGCGGAAATAACAACCTGGCCCATGCAGCCGCCCTTGCTGTGGCTGAATCCCCAGGTGAGATATACAATCCTCTCTTTATATATGGAGGCGTGGGACTTGGCAAAACCCATCTGATGCACGCCATCGCCCACTTCATATTAAAGAACAACGCAAAATCCAAGATACTGTACGTCACCTCAGAAACCTTTACCAACGAGCTGATTGACGCTATCCGTAATAAGAACAACATAACCACCACGGAATTCAGGGAAAAATACAGGAACAACGATGTCCTTCTCATCGACGATATCCAGTTCATCATAGGTAAGGAAAGCACACAGGAGGAATTTTTCCATACCTTTAACACATTATATGAATCAAAGAAACAGATTATCATATCCTCAGATAAACCGCCGAAAGAAATTGAGACCCTGGAGGAACGTCTCCGATCCCGCTTTGAATGGGGCCTGACCGTGGACATCCAGTCTCCTGATTATGAGACAAGAATGGCGATTCTGCGCAAAAAGGAGGAGATGGAAGGATATAATATAGATAACGAGGTAATCAAATACATCGCTACCAATATCAAATCCAATATCCGTGAGCTGGAGGGAGCCTGACAAAAATCGTTGCGTTATCAAGGCTTAACAAGTGCGACATCACCCTGGAACTGGCCGAGGAAGCATTAAAGGACATCATTTCCCCCAATGCCCAGAGGGAAGTGACCCCTGACCTGATTATCCAGGTGGTTTCCGATCATTTCGGCCTTACCCCCCTGGATATTTCATCCCAGAAACGTAATAAGGAAATCGTATACCCAAGACAAATCGTCATGTACCTGTGCAGGGATATGACGGCCACTCCTCTCCAGACCATCGGACGCTACCTGGGAGGAAGGGACCATACCACCATCATACATGGCGCTGAGAAGATAACCGGCGACATGTCAAAGGATGACACATTGAGAAATACCATAGAGATACTGAAAAAGAAGATCAATCCACAATAGAAAGTGGAATCCATGTGGACGGGCTGTTGATAACTGATCTTTTCTGAAGGGCTTGTGAATGACTTTTAACCACCTGTGATAAACTTTAAGTTTTCCCTCATGAAAGTGGATGGTTTCCACATCCTGTTCCACAGGTGCTTGTCCTTAATTATCAAGGACTTCAGACAGTTTTACACAAACCCACAGCCCCTACTACGGTTTCTACGAAAATTATCTATATCTTCACTCACAGATGACACACCGGGCACACAATTACTCTGAAAGGAAGTTATCAACATTATGAAGTTAAGATTTCAAAAAGACGCCATTGTTAATGGAATTAATATTGTAATGAAAGCTGTACCTTCCAAAACCACCATGTCCATTCTTGAATGCATACTCATTGACGCCAGCACCAACGAAATCAAGCTTACAGGCAATGATATGGAATTAGGAATCGAGACAAGGGTTGAGGGAGACATACTGGAACACGGCAAGATCGCGCTGGATGCCAAGCTTTTCTCTGAAATTACCAGAAGGCTTTCCAGTGAAAATGCATCCGTTACCATTGAATCAGATGACAAGTTCAACACAACCATCAGCTGTGAG
>ENA-OQIC01000921-OQIC01000921.1-human-gut-metagenome-genome-assembly--contig:-NODE-921-length-11363-cov-1.593539_pt1 | contig 11363 bp, 15 predicted proteins | sample MGYA00242572_ERZ504736 | MGnify/ENA primary metagenome ERZ504736 (study PRJEB26092, sample SAMD00036201) | human gut metagenome | host: Homo sapiens | study: EMG produced TPA metagenomics assembly of... | reverse complement strand
AAAATGTTGTCGCCAGCGCGATTGCAATCGGCGGTACCATCCCTCCGATCATGACCGATGCCATAATCTCATACTGTCCACTTGCATCGATGCTGTTCCAAATACATATGCTGCCTTGTTAAACGGTCCTCCAAAATCAACTGCCATCATTCCTCCAAGCACCGCTCCTAACAGAAGTCTGCTTCCTTCTCCCATACCTGCAAGCATATCATTCAGCCAGGTATTAAACGCTCCCACAGGTGGATTTACGATAAACACCATGATTGCTCCCATAAGAAGAATTCCAAAAATGGATACAACTAGCACCGGCTTAGTTCCCTCCAGCGCATGCGGCAGACGCTCAAATACCTTTTTCAAAAGCAACATCAAATATCCTGCCACAAATCCCGCGATCAATGCCCCGAAAAATCCAGACGAAATCCACTGGTCTTCCGGAAGAAATACTGATGTTCCCGCTTTTGCAAGCAATCCTCCGACAATCCCCGGCATCAAAGCCGGACGATCCGCAATGCTCATTGCAATGTATCCCGCATGAATCGGGAACATCATCCCAAACGCGGTGTCTCCGACTGTCTTTAAAAATCTGGAAAATGTATTTCCGGTTCCAAAAATATCCGTTCCTGCATTCGCACCGTCAAACAGAAATGCCAAAGCGATTAAAATTCCTCCGCCGATTACAAACGGCAACATATGGGAAACTCCGTTCATTAAGTTCTTATAAATCTTTCTTCCGAATGACTCTTTCTCTCCACCAAATGCTTCCACTTCTTCTTTCCGGTCGCTGTGATACACAGAAATTGTTCCACTTTCCGCCTCCTCAATCAGCTCTTTTGCCCTGTGGATTCCATTTGCAACTTTTGTCACGATGACTGGCTTTCCATCAAATCTTGCCATTCTGACATCTTTGTCCGCTGCTACGATAATACAGTCACATGATGCAATTTCCTCTGGTATCAGTACATTTTTATCTCCACCAGAACCATTTGTCTCTACCTTAATGGTATATCCAAGTTCCTTTGCTGTCCGCTCAAGACTTTCTGCCGCCATATAAGTATGAGCAATTCCAGTAGGACAGGCTGTCACTGCAAGAATCTGGTAACGTCCCTCTGACGACTGATGCTTTTCCTTCTCCTGCTCTTCTTTCGCATTTGTTTCTTCCGAAGCATCTTCCTCCCCAAATTTTTCTTTCTCCGCCTCATCTACGTATGCGAGGAACTGTTCCACCGATTCTGCATGAATCAGATTCTCCCGAAAAGCTTCATCCATAAGAAGCATGGACAGTCTTCCAAGTACTTCCAAATGAATATTATCCTTCGTATCTGGAGCTGCGATCAAAAAATCAGATTCACAGGAAGTCCGTCCAGCGAATCATAATCCACACCGTTTTTTACAACCATTGCAGCAAGTCCTGCTTCCTTTACTACCGGTGTTTTCGCATGCGGAATCGCAATTCCTTCCCCGATTCCTGTTGTTCCTTCTTCTTCCCGCTTCTTTACACAGGATTTGTAGATTTCTTCATCTGAAATATTTCCGGATTCTACCATCAGTGAAACCATATGGTCAATTGTCTCTTCTTTGGAAGTCACTTGTCCATCAAGATCAATGCTACATCTCTTTAATAAATCTGTAATCTTCATATCTTTCCTCCTACAATCCGTATTCCTCCGGTGGTTGCTGCAAAAGCTTTACAATCTCGTCTTTTCCCGCAAGCCAGGATAAAAATGCACTTGCACTTCCCGCCGCAATTCCAAGCTGAAGCGCTTTCTCATAATTATTTGTATTAAGGTAACCTGTCAGAAATCCCGCAACCATGGAATCTCCTGCTCCGACAGAATTAACTACATTCCCTTTCGGCGGCATCTTTCTGTAAACCTTTCCGTCTTCCGTCAAAAGAAGTGCCCATCTCCTGCCATCGATATCAGCACATTGACTGCCCCCATTTCCTGCAGCTTTCTCGCATAGACAATGATGTCTTCCTCCTGTTTCAGTGTCACTCCAAACAATTCTTCTAGTTCATGATTGTTTGGCTTGATCAAAAATGGGTGATACTTCAGCACATTCAAAAGCAGATCTTTTGTAGCATCTACTACGATGTGGATTTTTCTTCCTGCAAGCCGCTCCATAATTCTCTCATAAATATCTTCCGGAAGTGTATTGGGGATGCTTCCTGCAAGTACAAGAATATCTCCTTCCTGAATCTGCTCCAGCTTTTCAAACAATTCCCGGATTGCCTCCGCTGTAATTTCCGGCCCCTGTCCGTTAATCTCACTCTCTTCACTTGCATTAATTTTACATTGATCCTCGTCATTCCCTCTTTCAGTCTGATAAATCTGTCGTACATCCAAATCGGTCAACATCTTCTCCAGTGCATCTCCGGTAAATCCTGCTATAAATCCAAGCGCCCTGCTTTTCATACCAAGATTTGCCAATACTACAGACACATTGTTTCCTTTGCCGCCGGGATATATCGCCTCACAAGACGTCCGATTGACTTCCTCCAGTGTCAGATTTTCTATCTGGACGACATAATCTAACGAAGGATTAAAGGTTACTGTATAGATCATCTATTTCACCTCCACAATGTTTTTATACTTTTTCCATCTGGCATCCTGCAAATCTGTTGTAAGCACTGTCGCTTCATGAAATGTTCCAAACCGCACCGCGGAAATCTTTCCAATCTTTGTACTGTCTGCCAGCACATAACACTCTCTACATTGCTTCATTGCTTGTTCCTTTACAAAAGCTTCATGAATGTCCGGTGTCGTAAAACCAGCCTCCTCATGAATTCCGTTCGTTCCAAAAAATCCCTTTGTAAAATGGTAGCGTTTCAAACTCTCCATCGTTTCACCGCCAACAACAGCCTCTGTCGCTGCCTTTAATTCTCCACCTAGCAGGAACACCTTATATCCTTTCTCTGCGAGTGTGCGGGCATGCACAATTCCATTTGTCACAAAAACAGCTCCTTGCTCGCAAATCCAGTCGATCAGACATCCTGTCGTTGTCCCCGCATCCACATATACAAAATCATTCTTTTTAATCCGTTCTGCGGCATACTTTGCAATCCTTTGCTTTTCTTCCATATTCATGTCTTTTCGAACGGATACCGCCTCATCTTTCGTCGTATACCCCATCTGAAGCGCCGTCGCACCCCCATGTACTTTTACAAGCTGGTGTCGTTTATGTAATTCTGTCAGATCTCTGCGGATCGTCGATTCGGAAGAATCTAGTAACTCTGTCAACTCCTGGACCGTCATCGTCTTTCTCTCATTGACCAGCCTGATAATTTCATGAAACCGTTCTTCTGCCAGCATCTCGCTACCTCTCTTTCCTTTTTTGTTGATTCCATATTACAATCATTTTCAATCATAGTCAATCAAAATCAATCAAAAACTTCACCAAATTTCCTGTTTTCGTTTTAGACATTTTTACTAAAAGATCATTTTCTAAGCAATTGTAAAAAAGATTGTTTCTGACAAAAATAAATAGTATAATAGGCACATAACAAACTGATGCGCGCATCACACGATAAAGGAGGAACCTCTATGTCCAAAAAATCTAAAGCGGCAGGAGATGCCGATAAAATACACGAAGTAAAACAAACTGCGGAACAGGATCCAGCCGTTTCCAGTGCACTTTTTGTGGGACGGACTTTGATATCTGTGAACCAGTCCCTTCCACCAGTTCAAAGGAAGCCGACATCCTTCCATTTTCAGATGTCTCTTCCGAAACAGAAAAAACGTCTGAAACAAACAATTATGCAGACCTTTCCGGGACAGGTAACACCTCTTCCGAAAACAAGGCGATTGCCTCTGAACCAGTCTCTTCTGGTGCTTCCAAACAATCAAACACTGTAGCATCAGATTCTTCCTATGAAGAAGAACCCCTTCAGAGCGATACCAGACACGAGCGACGCTCCTTCTTCTCCAAAACAGCAAGAAAATCTGCTCCTTCGCTGGAAGAACAGATTCTCGCCCGGATAAACGATGCAGATCTGATGCGCTATCTTGAGATGGAACATGAAAACTTCATCTGCTTCAGTCGCGGAAAGAATCGCGTGAAAAGCGGCTGTTTACAATCCTTCAGCTGCTCTTGTCACTCGCTGCTGTTGTCACTGTAGTCTTTCTTCTGAGAGATAACCCAACTGTGCTCGTCAATATTTTATATATCACTGGAATCATTGTCGTTCTCTGGCTAGTGAAAAACCCTCTCGAGAAAGACCGTAAGAAAAAAGATTGATTTCGGAAAGGCAGTATTTCCGAACATACAAAAAGAACGAAGCCCCTCAGGACTGTCTTAAAAAAGTCAGTTTTTCTTCTCACTTTTTAGGACGATTCCTTTTGGCTTCGTTCTTTTTTCTCAAAATTCTCTTTCCATCTCTCTTCTCAAATTTGTTTTTATGACAGATCACACTAAAGCTTCTCTATAAAAAACTTTTGGATTGCTTCTGCCGCTTCCTCTTCATCTTCGCCTTGCACAGTAACGTAGAGTCTGTCTCCCTTGCGTGCGATCAGACTGATGATCCCCAATAAACTTTTCCCACTCACCATCCGCACTTCTTTCTTCTCCACTTCAATCTCAGAACGAAACTCTTCTGTCATGTCTACAAACTCAACCGCCTCCTTCATATGAAGTCCCTCTTCTTTTTGAATTACATATTCCAGTTTTTTCATTAGCTTCTACAACCTCCTCTCCCCACAAGATATTTTTATGTCGTAATTATATAAAAATAGTTTTGTAAAATCAATATATTTTATTCACTTTTTCTAATCAGCTTTTTCTAATCAGCTCTCTTTTTTCCTATTCAAACAGAGGTGTGGATAGATATCTCTCCCCTGTATCCGGAAGTAAGACTACGATTGTCTTCCCTTCATATGCTTCCTCTTTTGCGATTCGGATTGCCGCACACAGAGCTGCTCCAGAAGAAATACCAACAAGAATCCCCTCTTCTTTTGCAAGAAGTTTTGCCGCCTCATATGCCTCTTTAGTTTCCACAGCCACAATCCTGTCATAGATTTCTGTGTCAAGAATCTCCGGCACAAAGCCCGCACCAATCCCCTGAATTCCATGTACGCCAGCCTGCTCGCCTGACAATACCGCTGATGTGCGAGGCTCCACAGCTACTACCTCGATTGTTTGGCTCTTTTCTTTCAAATATTTTCCTGTTCCGGTAATAGTTCCACCTGTCCCTACTCCCGCAACAAACGCATCTACGTTTCCTTCCGTATCTTCCCAGATTTCCGGACCTGTCATACGGTAATGTGCATCTGCATTGGCTGGATTGACAAACTGTCCAAGCACAACTGCTCCTTCTATTTCTCTCTCCAGTTCTGCTGCTTTTTCTATCGCACCTTTCATTCCTTTTTTTCCTTCTGTCAGTACAATTTCTGCCCCGTAACCCTGCAGAAGTTTTCTCCGTTCAACACTCATCGTCTCCGGCATTGTAAAGACCGCACGATACCCTCTTGCAGCCGCAATCGCTGCCAATCCAATTCCTGTATTTCCACTTGTCGGCTCAATGATGACAGCTCCTTCTTTTAAAATCCCTCGTTCTTCTGCATCCAGAATCATTGCTAGTGCTGCTCGATCCTTCACGCTTCCTGCCGGATTAAAGTATTCCAGCTTCACCAGTATCCTTGCCTGCAATCCCAGATTTTCTTCTATCTTCTTCACCTCCAACAAGGGAGTTCTTCCAATTAACTCTGTCATCGTTGTATAAATTTTCGCCATGTTGTTCCATCCTTTCTGTCTCATTCTATTTTACATACTGCGAATATGTTTCGCAGTTAGTTTTAACTCACTTCCATCCTATTATAGCATGCATCTGTTTCCTTGTGAACTCCCTTTCTCACGACTGACCTCCTTCCTGCACTTTTACCTGCCTCCTCCTACCTTTTTATTTATATATTTTGCTATTTTTGTGATGTTCTTTTCTTGTTTTTTTATATATTTTGTTGACATTCTACCATCATTATGCTATTCTCAAGAAGTGTTCAGCACGTCTGGACAACAGATTTATTTTTTATGGAGGTAACACAATGAACAAAGGTACTGTAAAATGGTTTAGCAACCAAAAAGGGTATGGATTCATTCTGACGAAGCTGGAAACGATGTATTCGTACATTACTCTGGTCTGAACATGGAAGGATTCAAGACTCTGGAAGAAGGTCAGGCAGTGGAATTCGAAGTGACAGAAGGCGCTAAAGGACCTCAGGCAATCAATGTCGTAAAACTTTAATCAGAATCTTTACTGTGCCTTTTATTTATATATATTAATTTCGATATTTCATAATTAAAAAGCAGTACTTGTATTACGTGATTAAAATAGAGCTGATGGCAGATTTGGGAAGTTCCCTCTGCCGCCAGCTCTTTTCTTTTTGAGTTCTTTGCTAAAGTTGATCAAAACTATTTTACATCAACTTCTTTAACAATCTTAAATGTCCTTTATACGGTGGATATCGAACCGGAAGATCTACACAGGCCTTTTTCAAAATGCTCTTTCTATGGGTAAATGTATCAAACCCTGCTTTTCCATGGTAGGATCCCATTCCACTTTCCCCGACACCTCCAAATGGCATATGCGAAGTAGCCAAATGGACAACTGTATCATTGACACATCCCCCGCCATAGGAAATCTGTCCGAGTACCTTTTTTTCTGTCCTGCGGCTTCTTGTAAAGAGATACAATGCCAAAGGTTTTGGCCGACTGTTGATCTGTGCGATTGCTTCATCCAAATCTTCATACACAAGTACCGGAAGAATCGGACCGAAAATTTCTTCCTGCATCACTGGACTGTCCCAGGATACCCGTGTCAGAATTGTTGGTTCAATCTTTCCTGACTTTCTAGACCATTCTCCTCCAACAACAGTATGCCGCTGATCAATATATCCACAGAGTCGATCAAAATGCTTTTCATTGATGATCTTCGGGTACTCTCTGTTTTACATGGTTGCATTCCATACAACTTCTCAGTCATCCGCTTCAGATAAGTGAGCAACTTTTTTCTTACACTTTTGTGTACAAGCACATAATCCGGTGCCACACAAGTCTGACCTGCATTCAGAAATTTCCCCACACAATCCTTTTTGCTGCCAGTTTCAGATTGGCTGTCTCATCAACAATACACGGACTTTTTCCACCAAGTTCCAGACTGACCGGAGTCAGATGCTCTGCTGCTTTCTTCATCACATACTTTCCAACTTCCATGCTTCCTGTAAAAAAGATATAGTCAAATCTTTCGTTCAACAAACTCTCATTCTCTTGTCTTCCACCTTCTATGCAGCAGACATATCCCGGTACAAAAAGTTCCTCCGTCATCTCCTGCATCAGCCTGGAGGCATTTGGGGAATAGGCGGATGGCTTTAATACTGCACAGTTTCCCGCGCCAATTGCTGCAACAAGCGGTGCAATAGTCAGTTGAAACGGATAATTCCACGGAGACATAATCAGCACAACCCCATATGGTTCTGCATAAATCCGCGATTTTGATGGAAATTGTGTGATAGGTGTCGGAACCTGCTTTGTCGCAGCCCACCCACGCAAATGCTTCATTGCATACCGGATTTCTTCTTTCACAATTCCTATTTCTGTCGCATAGGCTTCAAAAGGCGCCTTGTTCAAATCTTCCCACAGCGCCTTCTCTATTGCCTCCTCATGCGCTTCTATCCACTGATACAGCTTTCTCAATTGAATCAGCCGAAAAGAAACATCCTTTGTCACCTGTGTCTGAAAATATTCCCTCTGTCCCTTTAATACCTTCTGATAGTCTGTCATATCTTCTGCCTTTCTGTATGGATCATTCATACTTTACAGAGCGTCTCCCACGCTTCCGTCTGTAACCTTTCTTTTTCGCTATCATTATAAGAAATGTGCTGCTTTTACAACACCATCCGGCATAGAATCTTCAATGCTTTTCTCACTCCTATCCTCGCCGCCTTCTTCCAGCACAAGCAATTCTTCCAATCTGGCCTTCGGCGCAAAATAAGTAAAAAATACGCTCTTGTTCCATGTTTTCTTTCCACTTGTTTCATCATACAACTCTCCCTTTTCTCTTTCTTTTTACTTTTTCTTTTGTTCTACTGTTTGGAATAACGGCGGGAAAGATCATCCAGCCGGGAAAACAAGAATGTTTTCATGATTCATTTTCTCTTTTGAAATTCTACTTGAAATGGTAAGCGGCGAAAAAAACCGCTTACCGATATTTCTTATCATAGCACACTTCCCCTAAAAGGGAAAGTCCCTATTTGTTTAATCTTTTACAGATCAAACAGTGACAGCTGATTCGTTTCCGGCAGATCGCCAAACATCCCAAGATCCGCCATAAAGTCAATGACAGTTTTACTAACCTTCGTCCGCTGTCTAAAATCGTCTCTCGAAAGATATTGTCCATCTTCTGCTGCCATCTCCACTGCTTCCGCCGCCTTATCGCCCATTCCTTCGATGCTGGAGAGCGGCGGCATCAATTTGCCGTCAATGATCTGAAATTTTGTCGCCTTCGCCCGATAAATGTCAAGCGGAAGAAATTCATACCCTCTCGCATACATCTCCTGCACGATCCGCATATCTTTGAGTGTATCCTGATCCTTTTTACTCAGAGAATCCGAACGGTTCTTGTAGTCCCTGAGATAAAACTCCAGTTTTTCCTTGCCCTGACACATCAATTCATAGGAAAATGCAGATGCACGGATACTAAAATATGCCGCATAATATGCCAGCGGATAATTGACTTTGCAGTAGGCAATCCGGTATGCATCATGACATAGGCCGCTGCATGGGCTTTCGGAACATATATTTGATCTTCTTACATGACCAGATATACCAGTCGGGAACGCCCGCCGCCTTCATCGCATCTTCCCATTCCGTCTTCAGCCCTTTTCCCTTACGGACACTCTCCATGATCGTAAAGGACAGCTCACTTTCCATTCCGGTATTGATCAGATACGTCATAATGTCATCACGAGTACAGATAGCTGTAGAAATCGTCGCTTTTCCCTCCTGGATCAACGTCTGTGCATTATTCAGCCATACATCCGTACCATGTGACAAACCAGAGATACGGATTAGGTCAGACAACGTCTTTGGCTTTGTATCCACAACCATCTGGATAACGAAATCAGTCCCAAACTCCGGGATTCCAAGACATCCCACCGGACATCCTCCGATATCCGAAGGCTTGATCCCAAGAGACCCTGTATCCGCAAAAAGCTGCATCACTCCCGGGTCATCTAAAGGAATCTCTGTCGCCTTAAACGGCTTTCCGGTCAGCTGCTCCACAAGTTCCTCCAGCATCTTGATCATCGTCGGATCATCGTGCCCGAGAATATCAAGCTTCAGCAAGTTATGGTCGATCGAATGATAGTCAAAATGTGTCGTGATAATGTCTGTCGTCATATCATTCGCCGGATGCTGCACCGGTGTGAAGGAATTGATATTCTCCCCGTGAGGCAGTACGATGATTCCTCCCGGATGCTGCCCGGTGCTCCGCCGGATCCCGGTACACCCTTCCACGATCCGCTCAATCTCACACTTCGCTTTCTGCTTCCATGCTCCTCATAATAATTTTTTACAAATCCGAACGCCGTTTTCTCCGCCAACGTTCCGATCGTCCCGGCGCGGTACGTCTGCCCTTCGCCGAAGATGACCTCGGTAATACTTATGTGCATTACTCTGATAATCTCCGAGAATTCAAGTCGATATCGGGCTCTTTATTTCCCTTAAATCCAAGGAACGTCTCAAACGGAATATCAAATCCATCTTTGACAAGCGGTTGTCCACAGTTCGGGCATACTTTATCCGGCATATCCCATCCACATCCTCCGGCAAATGCACGCACTTCCTCCGACTCAAAATCACTGTAATGACAGTTGGTACAGTAATAATGCGGCTGAGCGGGTTTACCTCGGTAATTCCCGCCATCGTCGCCACGAAAGAAGAACCGACAGAACCTCTGGAGCCAACAAGATATCCATCCTCGTTTGATTTCCACACCAGCTTCTGCGCAATAATGTACATCACGGCAAATCCATTGGAAATAATGGAGTTCAATTCCCTCTCAAGACGTTCTACAACGATCTCCGGAAGTTCTTCCCCGTACATACTATGCGCCTTATCATAACAGATATTCCTCAGTGTCTGGTCCGAATCTTCAATGACCGGAGGACACTTATCGGGCCTCACCGGGGAAATCCGCTCGATGGAATCGGCGATCTTATTTGTATTCGTGATCACGACTTCCTCCGCCTTCTTAGATCCGAGATAAGAAAATTCTTCCAGCATCTCCTCCGTTGTCCGAAGATACAGCGGCGGCTGGCTGTCCGCATCAGAAAATCCTTTTCCGGTCATAATGATCCTTCGATAAACCTCACTGTCCGGATCCATAAAATGCACATCACAGGTTGCGACAACTGGCTTTTGAAATTTCTCTCCAAGCTGTACGATCCTCCTGTTCATGTTCTTTAGATCTTCCTCACTCTTAATATTTCTCTGCTTCTCACTGGCGATCATAAATGCGTTGTTGCCGATCGGCTGGATTTCCAGATAATCGTAATATCTACGATCTTTGCGATTGTCTCTTCCGATTTCCCATCCAAAAGCGCCCGATATAATTCGCCCGCCTCGCAGGCACTTCCAAGGATCAGCCTTCCCGGTACTTGTTGAATTCGCTTTTTGGAATTCGCGGACGTCTCGCAAAATATTTTAAGTGCGAGAGGGAAACAAGTGTATACAGATTCACTCTTCCCACTTCATTCTTTGCAAGAATGATCGCATGGTAAGTCGGCATTTTCTTGATCGCATCCGGGTTCATATCCCCAAATGCATTGACTTCTTTTAAAGTCGTCATCCCTCGTTCCTTTAACATCTCAATAAATTTCACATAGATTTCCGCCGTCGCTGCCGCATCGTCCACAGCACGGTGATGATTTTCCAGGGAAATGTTTAATGCCTTCGCCACAATATTCAACTTATATTTGGACAAGGTTGGAAGCAGTACACGGGCAAGTCCACAGTGTCCACCGAGGTAAATGTCCGGCTTCTTCCAAGTCTGACACAGTTCTGCTCAATAAATCCCACATCAAATCCTGCATTGTGCGCCACAAGCGCAGACTCACCGACAAAATCAAGAAATGCCGGAAGTGCCTCCTCAATCTTTGGAGCCTCCAGTACCATGTCATCTGTAATGTGCGTGAGCTGCTGAATCTCAAACGGGATTGGGACCTCCGGATTGACAAACGTACTGAATCGATCCACGATCGCCCCGTCCGTGATTTAACCGCCCCGATCTCTATGATCCGGTCTTCCGCCGCGCTGAATCCGGTTGTCTCAAATCACCGACCTGTCGTCTAGATGAGATGTACAGCTACGTACGC
>ENA-OQIC01000918-OQIC01000918.1-human-gut-metagenome-genome-assembly--contig:-NODE-918-length-11401-cov-2.852670_pt1 | contig 11401 bp, 9 predicted proteins | sample MGYA00242572_ERZ504736 | MGnify/ENA primary metagenome ERZ504736 (study PRJEB26092, sample SAMD00036201) | human gut metagenome | host: Homo sapiens | study: EMG produced TPA metagenomics assembly of... | reverse complement strand
CGTTAACACTGCTATAACGCGCCCACGACAGCTGTTTGCCCCGAATGCGTCCAGATTGCGGAGAATGTTTCGTGAGCTGGCAGAATTGTCCAGGTCTACAGCGCCAACGGGCATATTGGTCGGTAACCCCGAGTCCATCAGCGTGGTGAAGAAAATATAGCAAAACAGCGGAGCTATCACCATGCAGAAGAGATAGAGCGGGCGAGACACGAGACGGTGGCATTCGCGTTTCATGACTAACCACAGGGCTATATATTTCTTTTCTCTTTCTTTCATTTCTTGATGATGACTGACATTCCGGGACGCAGATTAGTTACTTTTTCAAGCGGAGTCGCTTTTACTTCGAATGTTTTCAAGTCGAACTGGCCGGTGGTCTTGGTTGCTTTCCAGGCAGCGTATGTACCAAGATCTTTCATATAATGCACTTTCAGACGAATGGTCTGATTGTCCAATGCGGGTACGATAGCATCGAATTCTGATCCCATGGTCAAATTTTTTAGCAGATCCTCACGTACATTGAAAGTCACCCACATATCGTCCATTATGGCGATATTCATAATGGGGGCGCCGGTACCTACCAATTCGCCCACTTTGGGAAATATCTCGGAAACCTCTCCGGCTGCCTGGGCAATCAAATAAGTTTCTTTGAGGTACGACTCCACTTCGGCAACAGCTCCCTTGGCACGGTCCACCAAAGCTGCTGCAGCCATTTTATCTTCACGTTCGGCACCGTTCTTTGCATCGTGTATTGGGCCTTTGCCGCTTTTTCGGTTGCGATGGCTGCATTACGTTGTGCGGTGACTTCGTCCAGTTTCTGTGCCGGCATAACTCCTTGGTCGAATAAATTTTTGACACGTTTATATGATTTTTCAGCTATATCGACACCGGCGATTGCTTTCTGCCACATTTCATAAGCCGCTTGAATTTGTTCCTGACGCGCTCCTTTGATGGCTTTTTCGTTCTGTGCCTGTGCAGCCGCTTCGGCGGCGCGAGCCTGTTCCATTTTGGCTATTACGTCGGGAGCCTCCAGGATGGCGAGTGTATCTCCTGCCTGGACTTTTTGTCCCTCTTTTACACGGAACTCCAGGATACGTCCCGGCACTTTGCTTGAGACGCGGTATTCAGTTACCTCAGCTTGTCCCTGAATGATTTCCGGACCTTTGCGGAGCATGAAGAAACCGACAACTGCAACCAGTACAATAACTCCCAGCAGGGTGAGGAATGCAAGCAGCATATTGCTGTTCTGTGATTTTTGTGATGTCATTTTATTTACGGTTTTTACGATTTACAAATTACTATTGAGATTAGCTTTTCAGGAATGTTTGCACTCGGTCGTTGACCTTATTTGAGCGTTCCCAGTGACTTTTGCAAGTAGATTTCTGTCAATTTTACATCAATCTGTGCATCTATCTTTTCCGATTGGGCCGACAGCCAGGCGGTATGTGCTTCAAGTACATTACTGGGAGCGATCACACCTTCTTCGAATCCGATAGTTGCATAACGCAGATTTTCATCTGCTTTTTCAAGGTTCTTTTTGGCCATAGCCAGTTTCTTTGCGGCTTCGTTTACTTTGAAAGCCGATTGATTGACTTGCAACTCGATTTTCTCTTTGGCATCTTCCAGTTGGTATTGGGCGATACGTGCTTCGCTTTGGCCGCTTTCACTTTGTAAATGCCTTCTCCCCAATGCCAGATAGGCAACTGAACCATAACGCCTACATTCCACATGCCTTTAAACTTGTTTTCAAAACTGTTGAATACAGACGGGTTGGTGACCATGTAATTTCCCATTAATGCTACGGAAGGCAAATGTTCCGAACGGGTCACGTTTATTTTCTGTTGATAGATTTTAGCAGCCAGTTCCAGACTGCGGATCTCGGGACGGTTGGCATAGGCTGTTTCTATCTCAAAGTTGGTAGTAGCCGGAATCAGCGGAAGATCGTCTACTTGTTCGTCAGCCAGGACAATCGGAGTGCTTAGGTCGATGCCACACAGTTGACACAGCAGCATGCGGGAAAGGCTTAATCCGTCTTCTACCTTTGTCAGTGTCATCTCGGCTTCGTTTACTTTTACCCGAACCGACAGGCCGTCCGCTTTGGTGGCTACTCCTTCGGCAATCATCTTTTCTACATCACTGTCCAGTTTTTGTAATAGCTTCAGGTAACTTTCCGCGAGTTTTTTCTTGTTGACCAAGGAAATAACTTGCCAGTAAGCCTGGTCTGTGCTGAGAATCACTTCCTGCATACCCGAGTTATGTTGCTGACGAGCCAGTTCTTCGGCGTATTTGGTGATTTTATTGTATGCACGTATCTTGCCACCCATATATAGCGGTTGGGTGAGGGTGATGGCTCCTGCATATACATTTCGGGTATCGGTGCGGAATGCGTCTACAATTGCAGTTCCGGCTTCGTTGAGCGCCGGGACAATGGCTCCTCCCAATTGTGAAAGCATGGGGGCCAGTTCCGGATGCAGCTGTCCGATGACTTGGGCGGCTTGTTGCAACGGACCGCTCACACTTGTACCCAAGCCGGATAGAGCCGCTTTCTGGTCATTGTTAAGCAATGAGAATTCCTTTTGGTTACGCATGTAAGCTCCTGTGGCGGAGAAGTTAGGCAGGTAGTTGGTAAAGGCTGCTTTCTTTTGGTAGTGTGCAGCATTTATTTTCTCTCCGCTTATCAGCAACTCTTTATTGTTGGCAATGGCCAATGCACGGCAACTATCTAAGGATAGAATCCCCTGTGATTTCAGGGAAAAGGGAGTTGTTAGGAGAAAAAACAGAAACAGTAATTTTTTCATCGCATCTTATACATTATAAAGGTGATACTTCATTTAAAAGAACAATGCTTGCGAGCTGTTTGTTTATCCGGTTTTGTTCTTGTTATCCTTGTTAGGACAAGAAACAATAATTGCATAAACAACGATGCAAATATAAAGGGTTAATCTTAAAAAGCAAAACGATTTAATTTTTTTTGTTATATAGTGCTGTATTTGAATTCCGGGTGATGTATTCTTGCTTTTCAATTAACATTGTTAACGTCATCTTGAGGTCTCTCCTTTTTCGAATGCAAATAACAAACCTTTTGCATTTAAATGACTTGTTGTCTAGATTCAAAACATAAGCTTTAACACTGTGTTAAAGCAAATCTTCTCCCTACAAGAATTTAGTGCTTTGAATATCTTGTTTTTCATACGTTTAAGTGTTGTCATGCCTTTTCTCTATCCAATAAAACTTAGCAGGCTGAAAGCTGTATACTTGCTTATTTATCAACTACGGATTGATCATGTCTTTCCGGATTATTTTTTTTGTAATATTGCGTACCCGATTGCATACTTTGGTTGTAGTATAATAAACAACTAATTAAAAAATAGAAAAACAATGAATTGGGGAATACACGACAGAAGAGGCTGGATGGCTGTGGTATTATTATTGTGCGCATATCCTTTTTCGGCTCAGAATACCGGTCAAATCACGTTGGAACTTAGAAACAAGCCACTGCCTGCTGTTTTGAAACTGATTGAGAAAGCGGGGGAGAAGCATATCATTTTTTCCTATAACGAGACTGAGACTTACCATGTCACTGCCTCTATCCATCAAAGAAACGAATCGGAAGCACTTTCCATCGTTCTGAAAAGTACCCCGTTCATTTATAAAGAACGAGAAAACTATTTTGTCATTCAGAAAGGGAGCATTGACAAACGCTTGATAACTATTCGAGGAAGTGTGATTGATGAAAACAATGAACCGTTAGTTTGCGCCAATGTGCTATTGCTGGACAAAGCAGACTCTGCTTTTGTGAATGGAGTGGTTACGAATCAGGATGGTTCGTTCCGGATACCGGGTGAAGAAGGGAGAGATTATCTTTTGAAAACGTCCTACATCGGTTATCAGACTAAAATCCAACCTTGCGGTGCAATGAATAAAGTATGTCTGTTTTCCGATACCCAATTAATGAAAGAAGTGGTTATTAGTGTCGATCATCCTTTAATAGTACATAAAGATAATGGCTTATTGGCTAATGTCGTTGGTACTCCTTTAGCTAAAATGGGTTCTGCTGCAGAAATGATATCCCATCTTCCTTTTGTAACGGGAGGGGTAGGGGAATACATGGTTCTGGGACACGGGGTCCCTGTTATCTACATCAATGGCCGTAAGATACGTGATCAGGGGGAATTGGAACGTTTGCGTGCCGATGATATTTTATCGGCGGAAGTGATTACTACACCAGGAGTGGAATATGGTTCGGATGTATCTTCAGTCATTCGTATCCGCACGATCCGTTGGCGAGGACAAGGGATAAGCAGTGGCTTTCGAGGTGTTTTTTCTCAGGGACATGACTATAATGCCAGTGAGAATCTATACTTGAATTACCGTACGGGTGGATTGGATTTATTTGTGAAAGGTGACTTGAAACATGGAAATTATTATCAGGAATCAATCTTAAATCAGGAAACTGACGCTTCTTCCCGATGGGAGGTCAAAGGAGGAGCTGCCAGTTTTCATAAAGCTGTTTATTTTTCCGGTGAGGTAGGTTTCAACTATGAGTTGGATGACAAGAATTCTTTGGGTGCTCGATATATGCCGGGTGCAAATGTCGGTTCTGTGAATCGGACTAACCTTGGCAATAATTTTGTGTATAAGGATGGTGAAAAGATAGAAGAAATATCTTCTTTGCAGCATGCACATGCTTATCCTACCTGGACTCATTCGGTGAATGGATACTATAATGGGGTGTTCGGCCAATGGAATGTGGATTTCAATGCTGATTATTTATTGGGAAAGAATAATTCCACGAATGAAGTTTTCAACAATGATGATAAAGCCGCTCAATCTGAAAATGAAGTCCGGAACTATCTGTATGCTATGCGTATGGTTGTAAAACGATCTTTCAGAAAAGGGACATTGTCGTTTGGTACCGAGGAAACGTTTACGAACAGGCACGACGTATTTGTTCAAAGTGGCTTTTCTGACAACGCCGATGATCATATCAAACAGTCTATTTATTCTGTGTTTGCCGATTATTCGCTGCATTTGGATAAATTCAATGTTGCTGTGGGGCTGCGTTATGAACATCAAAAACGGATTATTATGAATATGGGGTTCACCAAGATGAACAAAGTCCGGTGTATAATGATATAGTTCCTGTCGCTTTAGTAGGATATGAAGATAAAGGTTGGCATGCATCCCTTTCTTATCGCTTAATAAGGAATAATCCTGACTATCACATGCTTTCAAGCTCAATTACATATTCAAGTAAATATATGTATCGTAGCGGAGATCCCCTACTGGTTCCACAAAAACACCATGTCTTTATATTGGATGCCGGATCAAGATGGGCATTTGTAAATCTCTTTTTTGATAGAACATTGGATTTATATACGAGGTTCCTCAAACCTTATAATGATGAAACCCATCCGGGAGTGTTGTTGTTTACCATGGCTTCCATACCTACTACAGATACTTATGGGATGAATCTTAATGTTTCTCCTAAAATCGGGTGCTGGCAACCGCAATTGAATGGAGGCATGTATTTTTATGATGCCGATGTTCGTTCTTTAGGGATAACCCGGCATTGGAATGAACCTCAGTTTTATTTTGAACTTGATAATAGTTTTACTTTTCCTGATGGTTGGTTTTTGAATGTGAACGGGAATATCTCGACAGCCGCCAAACAAAGTTATTCTTTGATACACAGGGAGGGTACGGTAAATGCCCGCCTGTCGAAATCATTTCTGGAAGATGCTCTGATGATAACACTTACAGCCGATGATATTTTTCATACCCGTTATCATTATATGGATGGATATGGAGTCAGAAGTCATATACTGACCCGTTCATATAATGATAATCAACGTTTTGGTATTCAGATATCTTATAAATTTAATGCAACTAAGAGTAAGTATAAAGGTACCGGTGCGGGACAGAGTGAAAAGCAGCGCCTTTAGTCTGCCTGATAAAAGAATTATCGCTAATTTTGTCGGCTTATGGCAAAATTAACGATATTCCGGTTTCGTGGACATATTTCACGGGAAGAACGCTTCAGGCAATTGTTTGTGGAGATATATCCCCGCCTGTTGCGTTATGCCATTCAGCTAACGAGCGATCGGGAAGAAGCGAAGGATATTGTTGGCGAAGTGATGGAAGAGGCTTGGAAATGTTTTGATAGACTGGAGGCGGAAACGCAGAACGCTTATTTCTATACAGCTACACGTAATACGTGCCTGAATCGGTTAAAGCACCTGCGTGTGGAACAGCAGCATTTGGATACTTTACGTGAGGTGACCCGGATGGATGTGAATACCGGATATCGGCAGCATGAGGCACAGTTGCAGCAAGCGGAAACGATTGCTTGCAGTCTGTCGGAACCGACGCGTACCATTTTGAGACTTTGTTATTGGGAGAAACTGACCTATCGGCAAGTTGCAGAACGGTTGGAAATAAGTCCGGATACGGTGAAGAAACATATTTCGAAAGCTTTACGGATTTTACGTAATGAAATGAACGGAAAGGAGGAAACAAATGGAACAGAGAGAGGATAATAAAAACGATATAGCCTCCCGTAGGCTCAAAAATCTTTTCGGAGAGGCTCTTGGTGACCTGTCTTCTGTTGAAGAGACGGAAACCGCTTGGCAGGCGTTTGCCTCTCGCCGACGGCAGGAAAGAGTCCGAACTTTGGTATTCGGCTTTGCAGCAGTTGCTTCCGTGACATTACTTTTGTTTTGGGGCTTTTCTCAGGAAAACTTTCTATCCCAAGAAGTCGAAGTGTTTGCTTCTGTAAATTCGCCTGATAAATTGGTGATGACAGAGGATAAAGGGATCATTGCAGTCAGAACGCCACCCGCTACCACTATTACTATTCATTTGCCTGACAGTACTGAAGTGCTGTTGAACGCCAATAGCCGCTTGGAATACCCGAAAGCGTTTACCGGTGATCTTCGGCGGGTAATGTTGGAAGGTGCTGCGAGATTTAATGTTCAAAGAGATACTTTACATCCCTTTATTGTAGAAACCGGGAGTTTACAAACGCGTGTATTGGGCACGGTATTTGATGTTGATTCCTATGGATGTGGTACGACTTCTAAAGTTGTGCTGTATGAAGGTTCGGTGCAAGTCAGTGATAAAGCCAATACGAAAGCCTGTAAGATAAAGCCGGGTGAACAGGTTTATCTGGATAGAGTAGGTGATATCTGTATTTCTCAGGCTGATATCTGTATGCAAAAGAGTTGGACAGAAGGTCTGTTTATCTTTGATAATGTCACTCTGAGATATGTTATGCAGGAAATCGGGGCTTGGTATAACACAAATATTGTTTTCCGTTCCCATTCTTTGCTGGAGGAACGGATTTATTTTTCTGCCAGTCGTCACCTTCCTGTCGGGGAAATATTAAATGTTTTGAATGATTTGCAAATTGCGAGATTCATAGTGGAAGGGGATAAAATAGTCGTATCACCACTATCCTGAGTTGTTGAAATGGAAAGCATTCAATGAGATAGAATTAAAGTAATAAAGAGGATGTGCCAGAAACCGATTATTAAGTGACCGGCTTCTGGCACATCCTCTTTAAAATATATGGTTTTAAAATTTTAGTCCAATGTGAATTTCTGCGACCCAATCATCGTTCCGTCAGCAAAAATATCTACCCGGTAAGCACCGGCATACAAGAACTCTTCTACATCCCAGAATACGTTGATGGTCTGTTCTTCTCCGTTGTATTCGATATATTTTTTGATGGAGTAGGTCAGCGTACGGTTTTCGTAAGGGAATGTGTTTGACGGGCTCTTGGTAAGCGCATCATTATCCGGCTTGGTGATTCGGATATAAAGTGTACGCTCTCCGGTTTCGGCTGTGATATTCTTTACGATGGTGAAGCCGATGGCCAGTTTCACGATATCCTTTACTTTTTTAGCCTTTTTGCCACGTTTGTTACGAGGTTCAATCCAGATATTAGTTGCGTCCAGTTGGGCGGCTAACGTAACTTTTTGATTGAGGTTTTTCTTTTCTTCAGACAAATTGTTGATCTGTCGTGAAGCGGCATTGTATTTTTGCGTTACTTCGGCTATTACTTGCTTTTGCTGGGCAGTCAGTTTGTTTAGTGAGTCAATCTGATTGATGTAACCGATCATTACTTTTCTTAGTGTTGCCAATTCTTTTTTCAGGCGTCTTATCTCTGTGGCATTGCTGCTCTTTACCGTACGGAGCTCTTCAAGAAGGCGTTGCGTTTTGACCTGTTCCTGGGCCAGCAAGTCTGCCAGAGAGTCGTTCGATACGGTCAGTTTTAATTCGTCATATTGCTGTGCGAAGCGAGTGTATTCATTTTCAAGGTCTTCTTTATCCAGTTGGAATTCCTGAACCAGTTCACGGTTAGTCTGTTTTTCAGAGAATAACAGATAGGTAAGACCGATGAGTGCAAGCACCAGAACAGATACGGCAATGATCAGCAGATTCTTTTTATTCATATTCTATAAGGTTGAATGATAAAACGCTGCAAAAGTAATCATTTCAATACAGAGTAACACAGTCTATTCACTTTTCTTTAACTAAAATTATTATGGAAAAATTTCTTTAATTTCGATTATCGTTGTACTTTTGTCGTCACGAAAACGATACGAACTAATTATCAACTTTATTAAAATATAAGTATTATGTCAAAAGTAACCGTAGTAGGCGCAGGAACGTAGGTGCTACATGTGCAAATGTACTGGCCTTCAATGAAGTGGCAGACGAAGTAGTAATGCTGGACGTAAAAGAAGGCGTTTCAGAAGGTAAAGCAATGGATATGATGCAGACTGCTCAGTTGTTGGGTTTCGACACAACAATCGTTGGTTGCACAAATGATTATGCTCAAACTGCTAACTCTGACGTGGTTGTGATCACTTCTGGTATTCCTCGTAAACCGGGCATGACTCGTGAAGACTGATCGGTGTAAATGCTGGTATCGTAAAATCAGTAGCAGAAAATCTTTTGAAATACTCTCCGAACGCAATCATCGTAGTTATCTCTAACCCGATGGATACAATGACTTACTTGGCATTGAAATCACTCGGATTGCCGAAAAACCGTGTAATCGGTATGGGCGGTGCTTTGGATAGCTCACGTTTCAAATATTTCTTGTCTCAGGCTTTAGGTTGCAACGCAAACGAAGTAGAAGGTATGGTGATCGGTGGTCACGGTGATACTACTATGATTCCGTTGGCTCGTCTGGCTACTTACAAAGGACAGCCGGTTAGCACATTGCTGAGCGAAGAAAAACTGAACGAAGTAGTTGCTTCTACTATGGTAGGTGGTGCTACTCTGACTAAGTTGCTGGGTACTTCTGCATGGTATGCACCGGGTGCAGCAGGAGCTTATGTAGTAGAATCTATCATCCACAACCAGAAAAAGATGGTTCCTTGCTCAGTAATGCTTGAAGGCGAATATGGCGAATCTGATCTTTGCATCGGTGTTCCTGTAATTCTGGGTAAAAACGGTATCGAAAAGATCGTTGAACTGGAACTGAATGCTGATGAAAAAGCTAAATTTGCTGCCAGTGCCGCTGCTGTTCACAAAACAAATGCTGCTTTGAAAGAAGTTGGCGCTCTCTAATCTGAATGCCGGATTTTTAATCTGAAAATAGAATATGCAGGCCTCACAACTCTTTTTACAAGGGCTGTGGGGTCTTGCTTTTTTTAATATGCTTAAATAATACAAAATGAAAAACTCTTCATGAGTGCTGTGGCCCTTCTGTTTGCCGGAGCACTTTGGGCACAAGAGAATCCGTTGTGGATGCGTCATTGTGCTATCTCTCCCGATGGAACTACCATTGCATTCACCTACAAAGGTGACATTTTTACAGTACCCGTATCCGGTGGCAAGGCTACGCAAATCACTACCAATCCAGCTTTTGATACGACACCGATTTGGAGTCCTGATAGTAAGCAGATTGCTTTTGCTTCCGACCGCATGGGAAGTATGGACGTATTTATTGTGTCGAAAGACGGTGGAGAGCCTCGCCGTTTGACAACATTTTCGGGGGGCGAAACTCCGGTTGCTTTTACTGATGCCGGACATATTTTATTTACTGCCGATATCATGCCTTCTACCGAAGATGCCGGATTCCCTTCAAACGGACAATTTCAGCAGATATATCAGATTCCGGTTTCGGGCGGACGTCCTGTAATGTTCTCGTCCATGCCGATGGAATGTATTTCTATAAATAAAGAAGGAACAATTCTTTATCAGGACAAGAAAGGATACGAAGATTACTGGCGCAAGCATCAGAAGTCACCGATTGCCCGTGATATCTGGATGCTCCGGCCGGGACAGACTCCGCGCTACGAAAAACAGACTACTTTCATTGGTGAAGACCGTGAACCGGTGTGGGCACCGGACGGAAAATCATTTTACTATCTGAGTGAAGAGAATGGAACGTTTAATGTTTACCAGCGTACTCCCGGTTCGGATACATCCAAGCAAGTGACTCACCACAAGCAACATCCGGTGCGCTTTCTCAGTATGGCTTCCAACGGTAACCTTTGTTATGGTTTCGATGGTGAGATCTATACGTTGGCTCCCGGCGGTAAACCGCAGAAAGTTTCTGTAAAGATTCTGTCCGATAGAAATGATAAAGAGCTGATTCGCCAGATTAAGACCAGTGGGGCTACTGAGATGGCTGTTTCTCCGGATGGTAAGGAAGTTGCTTTTATTCTGAGAGGAGATGTGTATGTCACTTCGGTGGAATATAAGACTACTAAACAGGTTACGAACACACCTTGCCAGGAACGGGGTATTGATTTTGCACCCGATGGGCGCACTCTGGTGTATGCTTCGGAACGTGGCGGACTCTGGCAACTCTATACTTCGACTATCGTACGGAAAGACGAAAAACAGTTCACTTATGCTACGGAATTGAAAGAAGAACGTCTGACTAATTCGGATGTCGCTTCATTCAATCCGAAGTATAGTCCGGACGGAAAAGAAATCGCATTTCTTGAAAATCGTACGGCAATCCGCGTCATCAATCTTAAGACTAAGAAGGTACGTACTGTGATGGATGCACAATATCAGTATTCTTATAGTGATGGTGATCAGTGGTTTGAGTGGAGTCCCGATAGTAAATGGATTCTTTCTGAATTTATAGGTATCGGTGGTTGGAATAATAAAGACATTGTGCTTCTGAATGCCGATGGTAAAGGAGAAATGCACAATCTGACCGAGAGTGGATATTCGGATGGAAATGCAAAATGGGTGTTGGGTGGTAAAGCAATGGTGTGGTTCAGTGACCGTGCAGGCTATCGCAGTCATGGTAGTTGGGGCGCTCAGTACGATGCTTACATTATGTTCTTCGATGTAGATGCTTACGACCGTTTCCGCATGAATAAGGAAGATCTTGCTTTGCTTGAAGAGGCAGAGAAAGCTGAAAGGCCGA
>ENA-OQIC01000917-OQIC01000917.1-human-gut-metagenome-genome-assembly--contig:-NODE-917-length-11403-cov-1.547712_pt1 | contig 11403 bp, 21 predicted proteins | sample MGYA00242572_ERZ504736 | MGnify/ENA primary metagenome ERZ504736 (study PRJEB26092, sample SAMD00036201) | human gut metagenome | host: Homo sapiens | study: EMG produced TPA metagenomics assembly of... | reverse complement strand
TGCAAGGAATTTGCAGTTCGTGTCCAGTCACAGTTAAATATCCAGTTACACATCCGTGATTCGGTCAAAAAACATATTGTGGAAGTGGGAACAGATACTAAATATGGAGCAAGACCGCTGAGACGTGCAGTGCAGAATGAATTGGAAGATAAGATGGCAGAGGCGATTCTTGCCGGAGAAATCCACTCTGATATGGAGGTAGATGTATCCTTTTCTAAAAAACAAATTAAATTTCTGCCGAAAGTGACAAAGAACTAGAAAAATATCACAAATTATTATATAATATCAGAAAACACCTTATCCATACTATGATGAGAGGGGATAAGATGCAGAAATGAAAATATGAAGTACCGTAGGAGGAGAACAAGATGGCTGCAGTAAAAGAATTATTGCGTGTAGAGGAAGACGGAACACTTAGTTTTGGGGATTTTACATTAGCACAGAAGACAAAATTGGATAACTTTGAATTCGAAGGAGATGTATATAAAGTAAAGACCTTCTCAGAGATCACAAAACTAGAGAGAAATGGAATGTTCGTCTATGAATCTGTACCGGGGACTGCTGTTGAACATTTTGCAGAAACAGAAGATGAAGTGGCATTTACAGTATCTGCGAAGGAAGATGCACAGTTTACATTAGAACTGGAACCAGACTGTGAATACATTGTGTATGTGGACGACGTCAATATCGGAAAAATGATGACAAATCTGAGCGGGAAACTGAGTGTCAGCGCAGAACTTCAGGAAGGCGTCAACGCAAAGATCAGAGTGGCAAGAGTTTAAAGAAGAGCATACTTGTAATGAGGGTGTAAGTTACATAAAGAGATTACAAATCAGGAAACAAGGAACCGATGCAAAAATGAGACAGTGTCTTGAGGCAGGGCTCCTTGTTTCATTTCATATAAAGAAAACAAAAAAGGAAAACGAATATGGCAAAATCAAAAAAGAGTATATTTTTCTGCCAAAATTGTGGGCACGAAGAAAATAAATGGCTCGGACAATGCCCGGTGTGCAGAGAATGGAATACGTTTGTAGAGGAAAAGATCACTGCTTCCGGAAATCCAAAATCTGTCCTTGCATCGGTAAAAGAAGTGGAAATTTTATCTTTGAATGATGTGGAGACGAGAGACATGAAGAAAGAATCTATACAAAAATCGGAGAATTGGATCGTGTACTTGGAGGAGGGATCGTACCGGGATCGCTGATTCTGGTAGGAGGAGATCAGGAATCGGAAAATCAACACTTTTGTTGCAAGTTTGTCGGGAACTCGGTGGGGATCAGAGGAAGATTCTTTATATTTCAGGGGAAGAGTCACTCAGGCAGATAAAACTGCGTGCAAAGCGGATGGGAGAATTTAGTGAGACGGTCTTTTTGCTGAGTGAGACGAATCTAGAGAAGATTCAAGGTGTGTTAGAGTCGCGCAGACCAGAGATCGTGATCATTGACTCTATTCAGACAATGTACAGCGAAGCTGTGGGATCTGCACCGGGAAGTGTATCTCAAGTACGGGAATCTACGAATGTTTTCATGCAACTTGCGAAGGGGCTTGGAATTTCGATTTTTATTGTAGGTCATGTGACAAAAGAAGGGACAGTTGCAGGTCCGAGAGTGCTGGAACATATGGTGGATACCGTTTTATATTTTGAGGGGGATCGACACGCGTCATACCGGATTCTGCGAGCGGTAAAGAATCGGTTCGGATCTACGAATGAGATTGGCGTCTTTGAAATGAGGCAGGATGGACTCAAAGAGGTAGAAAATCCATCAGAATATATGCTGGAAGGAAGACCGGAGAATGCTTCGGGATCTGTTGTGGCATGCTCCATGGAAGGAACGAGACCGATTTTGATTGAATACAGGCACTTGTCTGTCCGACAATTTTGGGATGCCAAGCGCACAGCTGCGGGGACGGACTATAACCGCGTCAATCTTTTGATGGCAGTTCTTGAAAAAAGAATAGGATTTCCACTTTCAAACCATGATGCTTATGTAAATATTGCCGGAGGAATTAAGATGAATGAACCGGCGGTAGATCTGGGAATTGTCCTGGCAATCGTATCCAGTTATAAAAACCGACCGCTTGACGAAAAGACGATCGTATTTGGAGAAGTTGGATTAAGTGGTGAAGTGCGTGCAGTAAATATGCCGGAACAGAGAGTGGCAGAAGCGAAGAAACTTGGATTCACCACTTGCATTTTGCCGGAGGCTTCTGTGAAAATGGTAAAAAGTATAAAGGGAATCCGAGTGATCGGTGTAAAGAGTGTTAATGAAGCAATACAGCTCTTATAGAAAAAAGAAAAGAGATAATATGCAATTCAAAAGGTCATTTCTTTCACCTAGGACACAGGCAGTCTGACGGAAGAACAATCTCAAAGGCTGCCTGTAACATGAAGTGAAAAAACGTCGGAAAAGTATAAAATTACAAAAAAGATGGATTCCGATTGCAACCTGAACTAATAAAAGTTCAGGTTGCTTTTTATGCAATTTGCACAAAAAGGAGGAAAAGGATATGAGTATGATATTATATGATTTCTCAGATATGGAGTATTACTGTGACAGAGCTTTATGCGAATTAAAGATACCCCCGCATAAGTATGAAGAGTACAAGCCGGGACAAGGATTAAGAGTAAATCGCAATGGTGAATTTGTAAGAAATGGTCGTTTATCTAAGAAACAGGAAATTGAAACGGTTATTCAACAGGAATATGAGTCAGAAGAGAAAGTGAAGAAGATTATCTTTTCTTATGATTCCAGTGAGCAATATATGAAATTAGAAATATATGGAATAGATGGGGGAAAAATCTTAATCCGTGATGGATGGAAAGATGACCATCATGATGCAGTTAGAAATTTTTTCTATCGATTATAAAAAAGGAAAAGTGAGGAGTTGGAATGATTAAGATTGAATACAAAGAGAGAAAGATTATTGAGCAGATGTGCAGAGAGGATTATCCGGTAAATAGGATTGCTGAGAGAATAGGTGTATCTCCACAGACAATTTACAAAGAGTTGAAACGAGGAGGCTATATTAAACGGATGGAAAATCCTACACCTTATTCAGCAGATCTTGCACAGGGGAGAACGAAACAAAAGAAATGGAGTTAAAAAATATGTGTGATTTCTGATAAGGATAGTGTGAAGAAAGAATGGAAGCAAGAAAGGCAAGTGAAGCACTAATTAAAACGGTGTTAAAAGACTACGAAGGAGCATTGCGATATTGTGATAACCGATATGCAAGTTATCAAAAAAGTTATTTATGCGAAAAAGAAAGTCTACAAAGCTTCGCATTTCCCAAAATACACTATGATTCGCAAGGAATGGGAAGCAGGACAAAAAAAGACTTAGGTGATCTATACTTGGCATTCCAAAAACAGCAAAAAGAATTTAAAGAAGAACTAATCGTGGCAATGCAAAAAGTAGCAGAGCAAAGAGAGATGATTCATCGAATCTGGCTGTGTTTTCAGGGACTACCAAAAGAAGAATATGATATTTTACATGCATTGTATGTGGAAAATATGCCTTACAAAGCGGTGGAGAAAAGCAGCAAAGTAAGCCATCGGACTTTTGAGAAAAACCGGAGCAGTGCAATAAAAAGGATTCAGGATGTCTGCAACAGCGAATTACCCACATCCAGACTCTTCTGCTACGCAGAGGAAGAGGAGAGACAGAGGGAAGAAAGAGAGGCACAGCCGTATGAACAGATGAATCTATCTGAGTTCTTGGGTGGAGAAGAAGACACAATGAAAAAATAGGATGCAAATAAGATGTTCCGAATTTCGGAACAAGAAAATAAAAGAAAGGGTGTTCCGAATTTCGGAACAAAAGGGAAAAAGATATGAAATGTTATGTGATTGGAAACTTAAAAGGTGGCGTAGGAAAACAACAACAGCCGTAAATCTTGCTTACAGTATGTCCAGGTTAGGACAGCATGTGCTTTTGGTGGATATGGATCCACAGACCAATCTGACACCATTTTTTGCAAAAGTAAATGGAAACGGACACGACATTAAAACAGTGCTTCAGCACCCAAATGCCGTAAAAAGTGCCATTTACCGCACAAAATATAGAGGGATTGATATTATTAAAGGCAATACCGGGTTACTGGAGAGAGATGCTGCTAACATAGGAAATCTATCAAAGGCATTAAGTCTGGTAAGGGAGAAATATGACATTTGTATCATTGACACCAGACCTGCAATTGAACAGATCACAACAAGTGCATTAGCTGCAGCCGATGTACTTCTGACACCGGTGTGTCTGGATAAATTTTGTAGGGACAACCTATTGCTTGTGGAAGAAAAATACCATGATCTTGTGGAAGAATATCCGGAAATACAATGGAAAATCTTTGCAAATAAGGTAGAGAATAAACGGACACAGAGAAATACATACCTTGATATGGTAGAGAAACACTGTTGGGATATTATGGAAACCTGCATCAGCAAAGGCGCTGTGGTGGAAAATGCATTGGAATATTATAAACCGGTTATGAAACATCGTTCCCAGAGCCAGGTAGCAATGGATTTTATGGATCTTGCAGTGGAATTACAAGGAGGAGAGATATGGCAAAGATAAGCAGCATTTTTAAGGAGGAGCCGAAAAAGGCGGAATTACATCCGCGCAGGGTTACTCGCTGGATACATTACACAAAGCTGGAAGACAATCCAGCACAGTACCGCTATGGGAAAACCGCAGAAGAAAAGGAAGCTTTTAAAGAGTCAGTTCGGCAGAAAGAGGAAGCATTGGCAGATCTGATTCAGGCAGATGGAGAAGTTCTAGCAAGATCTTCTGGTAAGAAAAATAAATACCGACGAATATGAGATTATTGCCGGACATCACAGGAAAAATGCGTGCCGGATTCTTGTAGAGGAAAGAGGATTGGAACAGTATGCAATGCTTCCTTGTATTGTAAAAGAATTTTCCGATATCCGGGCGCAGTTCAGCTGTTACTCTTCTAATGGATATGCCAAGAAAACGGAGTATGAAATCATGTGTGAGCTGGAAGGAATGAGCCATCTACTCCGAACCTATCCGGAAGAATTCCCAAATCTTCCATCCGGAAGGCTAGCAGACAAGCTGGCAGCGCAGTTACAGATGTCCAAAAGTACCATCGGGGAATATCGAACTATCGCAAACAATCTTGGGGAAAAAGGGATGCAGGCATTTCAGTCAGGGACTTTGAAAAAGAGTGCTGCAGTGGAAATGGCAACTCTGCCGGAAGTGGAGCAGGAAGAACTGTTGGAGCAGGGGATCACAAATCATAAGGAAATCAAGCAATATAAAAAGACGAGAGAAGAAGGAAAAGAGGTTCCGAATTTCGGAACAGCTCCCTGTATCCGGTTTGATACCAAAGAGGAATGTGAAAATTTCCTAAATAATTACCGATCATGGCAGATTTGGGATAAGAATAAATTAACGGAAGAAATCTGTTACCGCTGCGAGATTGGGGAAGGGATGGCAATCATTTTAAGGGAATATAAGTGGATGTCTACTTTTCAAAAAGAAGGGTATGCCTGTGATTATTTTTTATGGAAACCGGAAATGAAGTTTTTTCGGGATGCCTTTTGCATGAGAGAGGATTTAATCCAGCAATTATTAAAAGAGAAAAGTGAATAAAACAGAGTGTTCCGAATTTCGGAACCGAAAGGAGAAAAGAGGATGAAAAGACAAGAGATAGAACCTGATTACAAAGAGGAAGGAATAGAACTTCCTCAGGAACTCATTTTTGCAGATGTGTTTAAAATTTTGTCTGGTGATGCAAAACTGTTGTACTGCTGTATGCGGGCAGTACAACAACAGAAGAATTGCCTAGATGAGGATGGAATGGAATACATCGAATATCCAGTACAAAGGATTATGAAAGAATTTCGTTGCAGTGAGCGGACAGCAATCCGCATTTTGGAAGAGTTAGATTCCAAAAATGGAATCGGTTTAATTGAAAAAAGCGTCAGGGAAGGGGTCTTCCAAACAGAATTTATTTAAAAGATTTAAAAGAAGTACAAAAACAATTGGAAAGTAGGCAGTAAGATGAAAAGGCTCGGGAATGGAACGAAAAAGAAGATGACACAGCTTGTTGGGGCAATCAGTCTGTTCTTACTATATCAACTTTGGAATGTCCTATTTACCGGAAATGGCTTTTGGGAAAATGTGGTACCACTGATATTAGGTATTGGTTGCGTTTACTTATTACTTAAAGTGCTTGCAGGACAAGAACAGACGGAAGAGGAAGAAGACGAAAGAGAGGATTAAGATTATGGGAAGACTTTACTATTACGGAGAAGAAATGGAACAGATACAGTTTGTGCAGATGCCAAATGAGCTTATTTTTGGGGAAGAATTTGTGGATCTATCCAGTGATGCAAAAATCTTATACTGTGTGCTGCGTAACCGCATGAGCCTTTCTGCACGAAATAACTGGAAAGATGAAGAAGGAAAAGTGTATGTGATCTATTCAATCGAAGAAATTATGCGAGAGTTCCGGTGTAGTAAAGCTTCCGCAATTCGTCTTCTTGACGAACTGGATTCCAAAAATGGAATCGGGTTGTTGGAAAAGAAGAAACAGGGATTTGGAAAACCAAACCTTCTGTATGTAAGGAACTTTCTGACAATAAAAAAGATGATCCGGGAAGAATTAACGGAAGAAGATTTGTTAAAACTAGAAGCAGAAACCCTTGCAGGAGAGGAAGAAAAGGTAACCTGCCAAAATTGCAACCTGAAAGAGAATATCCAAAGAGAACAAAAAGATGGTGCTAGATGGAAGAAAAAGAGGGATAGTTTTCTGGAACTTTTGGAAAACTTTTGGCAGGAGAAAGTACAGGCTTTACAGAAGACCTGTCAAAATTGCGACCCGGAAGAGGAAAAGGAATCATGGGAAAACGGTGTTTCTATAAGATCTTTGCACACATTTAAGAACTGCCAAAGTTGGCAGGAACAGAGGTATCAGAATTGCGACCTCTGGAGGTATCAAAATTGCAACCCTAGTTATATAAATAATAGTTATATAAATAATAAATATAATCATCTATCTATCCATCAGACAGAGAAAGAAGAATATAACATTAGTTCCAGTCAGGAAAACATGAGGGATGGATGGAGAGAGTCTGTATGGCAGGACAAACAGTTTCTGGAACAATTTTTTCAGAAAAGTTGGATTATCAAGCTGCGGTGCATGATAACCCAGAAAATAAAATGCTTTGGGATAACTGTATCTCGCTACTGGTACACATTTGCAGTACAAAGCAATCTGCAACCCACCGGATTGGAAGTGTGTGTTATACGACAGAAGATCTGCGCCGCCGGTTTCCAAGCTGACAGCATCCCATGTGAAATATGTCCTGGAATGTGTCGGAAAAACGTATACGAAGATTCGCAATATGCGGGGGTATTTATTGCAGAGTCTTTATAATGCCCCGGATACTATAGATTTTTATTATGCACAAAAAGCAACGCGCTTGTGTGCAGGAATTTAAAACGCGTTCCGAATTTCGGAACAGAAAAAGGAGAGGGATATGAAAAATATCGGGCTGACTCTGAAAAAGGCGCGGGAAAATAAAAACTATACGCAAAAACATGTCATGGAATTAACAGGAATCAATCGAAAATCGTTATCTGGTTATGAAAATAATGTTGCCGAACCGGATTTGAATACCTTTGCGATCTTAGCACGATTGTATAATCTGTCTGCAGATGAAATATTAGAGATTAAGCCTCCTTACACTTCCATCAAGTTTTCAAAGTTAGAAAAAGGCATGTTATGTGCTTTTCGGAATTTGACAGAAGGAAAGCAACGAGAATTCCTTGTGCAATTGGAAGCACTTGTGAAATATCTTGGCACACAAAAGGACTTACATTAAGCAGAAAAATGGAATGAAAACGCGTTCCGAATTTCGGAACAAAAGGAGAAAAATGGAGATTACATTGAAATTATTTTTTGAAATAAAAGATTCAGAATTGTTTGGCGGAATTGGAAAAGCCGGTTATATTGAGTCTGGTATGGAAATTTCTGGAGAAGATCTGGAACAGGTAAATCTGCGGCGGTATGCAGAAGAGCAGAAAAAAGGAATTGCACAGATGTGTGGAGTAACGGAAGCGAAAGTTGAAATTATTTCGGAGGAACGATATAAAATCTGTGCGGAAGAGGAAGAAAGTTCCAGCGTGGCAAAAATTGTGCAGCGAGAAGAGAATGTGCTTCAGAACCGTTGCATGAGGTATCGGCAGGGAGATGTAGGGCAGAAAATACATGTGGATGGGAATGCTGCTGTATGGAATGCAGGGAAAAAGAGGAATGCAATGTCCGGTGCCGGGGATCGCGTGGCAAATGGAAACACCCAGAAGAATGCCACTACTATGCAAAAATAAATGTATTCGGGAAAATTTTGAAAGATATCGAAGAAGCCTTTGATGAAAACACAGAAAATATAGAGGATGCAAATGGAGTACATCACTTTGTAATAGACAGTTTTGCTGCCAGATTATTAGCAAAAAAATCATACATAACTCTAGTTTTAGATTTTGTTCCGAAATTCGGAACGAGAAAAATTAGGGAGGAGAAGCAATCCCGGATGATATTGGTCAGGGGCTTCCATGGAAAGGATAAAGGGACTTGTTCCGAAATTCGGAACAGAAAAAAAGAATATGGAGGATTATCAGATGGAAGAAAAGATTTATACGAGCGAAGAATTCAGGAAACTAATCGCAGAATTACAGGAAAACGAAATACTGGAGGTGACGTTCGTTGGAGAAGAATAAGGAGTTGGAAGTTGTCAGGGTAAAAATGATCACAGATAAAAAGCTATATAGTGAGTATCCATTGACTTCACCGGAAGCAGTCTGCAAGTTTGTTTCAAAAGAATTGGCGGATTATGATAGAGAAGTGATGTGTGTATTAAACTGCAGCACTAAAGGGCAGGTGTTGAACATGAATGTATCAGCATGGGAACGATTGATGCCTGCCTGGTAACAGGAAGGGAATTGTTTAAAAGTGCAATCCTTTCTAATGCAGCCAGTGTCATTCTTGTACATAATCATCCAAGCGGAGATTACCATCCAAGCAGGAAGATAAGGTGATTACTGCAAAAATCAGTGCTGGAGGGAAACTATTGGGGATTGATGTTGTGGATCACATCATTGTAGCGGGAAATTCTGGGGAATATTATTCTATGCGGGCAAATGGAGACTTGAATGAACTTGGTGAGCATCTTTTAAAAGCCGGAGAAGTGATTGCAGAGCCTCTGATAAGAAAGGAGCAACACATGATACATAGAGGTATTTAAGAAAAAGAATAAGTTGTTCCGAAATTCGGAACGTTCCTATGCAGAGGAATAAAAATGTCATATACTGAAAGAAAAAAGGAGAGGTATATGACAAAACGAAACTGTAATCGAATGAAAAGCAAAGGAACCAATAAAAAAGTAGCAGATAACAAAGGGAAAATGTACGAAAGAGAGGAAAAGGAGTTGCCAATTATATCAATTATTTCAGTAGTTGTGTCTGTGGTGGCATTGGTAATATCAATCATAGGTTTAAGTTATTCAGTATTTTACGAACAAAAAGAATACGAATATAAAAGAGAACCAGAACTAGAGATGAGTTGGGTACCTATTTTTCAAAAATCTGCTGAAAGTTCAAGGATGAAGATTGGGATACAGGAAATTCAGGTTCATATTGTTGATGCAAATAATCTGGATGAAGTATATCTGATCCGTTCAGATCGAGAAGTGAGTAGATTAACGACAGAAAAAAAGAATATATGTATACAGTTGGCAACAGATATGAAGGAATATTTTTCAGAAAATAGCCCCGATTTGATTACAAGCACACATCAATACCACTATCAATATATTGTTCTTAAAAATTTAGATGGAAGCATCCGGTTATATTTGGTGTATTTAAAGAACAATGGAAGCATGGCAACTTTTCAAGCGGTTTCGGAAATTGAAATATATGGTCTGAAAACGGGCATGTAGATGATCCGATATATGAGGGGGAAAAGGTAATGGCAGAGAGGTATGAAGAGATTATGGAATATCTGAACAATTTCTAGTTGTTAAGAATGTAATGCTAGTTTTGAAAGGCTTGAATAATCTGTATCCTTTGGATAAAATAGAGGTAGAATATTGATAAAAAAGGAGACAGTTTTATGTCATACTATGTATCTGGCTACTATCAGGAAAAAGCAATTTTGAAAAAGGACGGGCATTTGTTTTTTATGAAATGTGAAGAAGCTGATGCACTGTCAGGCACAATGGTGGATGGAAGTGCAGTGCTGCCAATATCAAAACTTCCAGAAAAAGAACAACTGGATATTATTCAAATTTATGAGAAAAGGGAAGAATACGAAAACTATTAATTTAGGGTAGATTAACACTAATATATACTCACATTAGAAAAATTACAATTCAAAATAAGAATGAGAGGCGGAGAAATGAAACGAAAAGAATATTATGAGATTAATTTACCACCATACCTCCAGCATGATTTAGATGCTATGAAAGAAGGCAAATATCCATATGACTGTCTTTGGGGAGAATTATACGGTTCAATCAACGCTGCTTTTGTAGATGGAGACATTACAGAAGAGCAGGCATGGTATTTAAGAGAAAACTATTTAAATATGGAAAGGGTATAAAGAGATGATAGATTTTACAAATTGTAAAACGGATCCTTTTCGTGCATATGATGGAGCAAATGGATCAAAAATCTGTGTGATTTATCACGATGAAAGATATATGATCAAATTTCCGGCACATGCAAAGGATAATAAAAATATGCATTATTCCAATGGCTGTATCAATGAACATATTGCAAGTTCCATATATAGAAGTTTAGGGATAGAAACACAAGAGACCGTCTTAGGAACTTATGGAGAAAAAGAAGTCGTTGCTTGCAAAGATTTCTGTGCAACTGGAGAGCGTATCCTTAATTTTGGAATGATGAAAAATCAATGTATTAATAGTGAACAAGGAGGATATGGAACAGAATGGGAATCTGTTTTAGAAGCAATCGAAGTGCAACAAGTCTATGATCCAATTGCGCTAAAAGAACATTTTTGGAAAATGTTTGTAGTGGATGCCTTACTTGGAAATTTTGACAGGCATAATGGAAACTGGGGAGTTGTTGTAAATGAGAACACAATGCAGTCCAGAATTGCGCCAGTCTATGACAATGGATCTTGTCTTTATCCGCAGCTTACGGATGAACAAATGAAATTCATTATGAATGATCGGACAGAAGTAGAGAACCGATTATATGTTTTTCCAAACTCGGCATTAAAAGAACATGGGAAGAAAATTAATTATTTTTCTTTTTTAAAGGATACAAAAGAAAAAGAATTGTAATTGCTGCCTTAGAGTATATAGAGAAAATTATGAGGAAGAAAAAGATAAGAACAATATTAATTGAATCT
>ENA-OQIC01000916-OQIC01000916.1-human-gut-metagenome-genome-assembly--contig:-NODE-916-length-11404-cov-2.113239_pt1 | contig 11404 bp, 18 predicted proteins | sample MGYA00242572_ERZ504736 | MGnify/ENA primary metagenome ERZ504736 (study PRJEB26092, sample SAMD00036201) | human gut metagenome | host: Homo sapiens | study: EMG produced TPA metagenomics assembly of... | reverse complement strand
AAAAAATAAAGCACACTTTTTTGATAAAGTATTATTTCACTGTAATAAGTTTATATTTACTGTTTCCAATTCCGATTTTTTCTCCATGAGAAATAGCTGTTTCCCAACAGGTTTCAGGGAAAATGCTATGGAAGTGGTCGTGATTGTGGCAAGCTCTTTCTTCTTCACTGCAATCTCCCAACATACTGTTAGAAAGAACAGGTTGAGCATTTACGGCTTCTGCACAGGCCATATCAAGAGCTACGGGATCGAAAGAAGCAAACATTCCTACATTTGGAACGATGGCAGCGTCATTTTCTCCATGGCAGTCACAATATGGAGATACATCGATTACCAGACTGATATGGAAATGAGGGCGATTGTCAATAACTGCCTTTGTGTATTCTGCAATTTTGCAGTTTAAGATTTCATTTGACTCGTCAGAAGCAGATAAAATTGCATCTTTTGGACAGACACCAATACATCTTCCGCAGCCAACACATTTATCGTGGTTAATGGTTGCTTTTTTATTTTCAAATTCTGGAGCGTCATGGGCACAAATTTTTGCACACATTTGACATCCAACGCATAAATTTTGGTCTACGTGAGGTTTTCCGGCAGAATGCATTTCCATTTTTCCGGCTCTGGAGCCACAACCCATTCCGATGTTTTTTAAGGCACCGCCAAATCCTGTTGATTCATGTCCTTTGAAGTGGCTTAAAGAGATAAAAACATCTGCATCCATAACTGCACGTCCGATTTTGGCTTCTTTTATGTAAGTGCCGCCCTCTACAGGAACCAGTGTTTCATCCGTACCCTTCAGACCATCTGCAATGATAATCTGGCAGCCTGTTGTAGTTGGATTAAAGCCATTTAAATTGGCACTGTCTAAATGGTCGAGAGCATTTTTTCTTCCTCCTACATATAAGGTGTTGCAGTCTGTGAGAAAAGGTTTTCCACCTAATTCTTTTACTATATCAGCAACTGCTTTAGCATAATTAGGGCGAAGAAATGCAAGATTTCCAGGTTCCCCGAAGTGCATTTTAATAGCAACATATTTGTCTGTAAAATCAATATTTCCAATTCCGGCAGTTTTGATTAATCTTTGCAGTTTTGTGAGAAGATTATCGCCGTTTTTCACTCTTAAATCTGTAAAATATACATTTGATACTTCCATTTTCAATCCTCCTGTTATTTATGAAAAGATGCCTGACGAATTGTTTCGTGCTGTGCACTTTTGCTATTCTGGCAGTATAAAAATATTTTATCATTGGAAAAACCAAGATACAATATAAAAATATGGATTTTCTTTAGACTGTTCAGGAAAGTGGAAATGTGATAAAATTTACTGAAAAACGATGAAGGGATAAAAAGATGGGGAAAAGACTTTATCTGACATGTAGAAATGGGTTAAATTGTAATGTTTTAATACAAGCTTTAACAAAACTGGTAAAACAGCAGAACTTATCTGTAAAAATAAATTAAAAGAGGAAACTGAACAAAGACTTATACAGGTCTATGATTTATTAGAAGAAGCAGGAAAAGACAGAGAAGAAGATAAAAAGCAGCAGGAGGAACTGGGGAAACTATTAGATGCACTGGAATGTGAGAAAATCTGTATTTCTTCTCTTACTGAAGGAAATAATGAAGAAACTCTTGAGGAGAAATCTGTTTCTATTTTTCATATTTTACAGAGGTATCATATTCCTATAGAATTGCAGCCGGAAAAGGGAGAGCTTTTAAGCCTGGGAATTGTCTGTTTTCTGGCTGTTTTCGGAGAATGGAAAACAGAAAAAACACCCGGTTATTTGGTACAGACAATTATAGAAAAAGGTGATAAAGACAGTGTAATAAAACTTTTGCTGTGTTCGGATACAGAAATTTCAGAAAAGCAAAGATACGGTACAGGTTTTAGAAACGAATGTGGATGACTGCAGTGGAGAACAATTGGGGTATGCCATAGAGTGTTTAATGAAAGCAGGCGCATTAGATGCTTCTTGCTTTCCTATTTATATGAAGAAAAACAGAGTTGCTTATATGCTGCAGGTATTATGCAAAAAAGAGCAGCAGGAAAAGCTGGAAGATATTATTTTTCGAGAAACTACCAGTATAGGATTACGCAGATACGAAGAAAACCGTAGAATTTTGCCCAGAACTTTTAAAGAAATCCAGTTAAAAGACGGACAGAAAGTAACTGTAAAAGTATGTGAACACCACGGGCAGAAATTTTGTTATCCGGAATTTGAAACGGTAAAAAAGGTGTGCGAAGAAACAGGCAGAGCTTACAGAGATGTGTATGATGAAGCATCTGCGTGGCGGGAGGATATTATGAAGACCTATGAAGAAAAGAAGCGGGACTTATATGAAAAAATGAAAGAATACACAAAAGAAGATATTTGTATTGCTTTTTCGGGAGGCGTGGACAGCAGTCTTCTTTTAATGCTGGCAAAAGAATGTATGAAGCAACAGAAAAAAGCAGGGAATATTCATGCAGTAACCTTCCATACGGTTTTGCATCCGCCCTGTGATTTGGAAATTGCTCAAAAAGTAGCAAAAGAAGCCGGTGCGGTTCATAAAGTGGTTTTTGTCAATGAATTAGAGCAGGAAGAAATTCGGTTTAATCCAAAAGACAGATGTTATCTTTGCAAAAAAACTTTATTTCAGAAGCTTTTGGAGTATGCGAAAAGTCAGGGGATTTCTGTTGTCATGGAAGGAACAAACGAGGATGATTTGCATGTGTATCGTCCGGGATTAAGGGCAATCAAAGAGCTGGGAGTATTCAGTCCGCTGGCAGAAGCTGGATTTACCAAAGAGGAGGTAAGAAAACTGGCAGAGGAGCTGAGCGTTTCTGTGGCAAGTCGCCCGTCAACACCATGTCTTGCCACAAGGCTTCCTTATGGAACAGAAATTAAAACAGAAGCTTTGGAGAAAATTGCTTTAGGAGAGGAATATTTAAAAAACAAGGCTTTCCGTAGTACGAATAAGACTCCACGGAGAGATTTGCAGAATTGAAATTCCAAAAGCAGACTTTGGAGCTTTTTTGGAAAAATCGCAGGAAATAACAGAAGCTTTGCAGAAAAGAGGATTTCAGTATATCACTTTAGATATACAGGGATTTCGAAGCGGAAGTATGGATGAATTCAGAAATGAAAAGTTGTCAAGAAAAAATACTTGACAGAGTAAAAAGTCTGTTGTATGATAAGCAAGGTGATGCGAATGGAGAAATTTGTAGAGCAGACTTTACTGTATGATTTCTATGGTGAACTGCTGACAGTTCATCAGAGAAGAATTTATGAAGATGTGTCTTAAATGACTACTCGCTCAGTGAAGTAGCTGACGACTTGGGAATTAGCCGTCAGGGAGTACATGATAACATTAAGCGCTGCAATAAAGCTTTGCAGGATTATGAGGCAAAGCTGCATTTGGTAGAAAAGTTTTTAAGTATCAAAGAAAAAGTTCATCGTATTCACGAACTGAGTAAGAAATGTGAAAAGCTTAGCAAACAGGAATTAGTTTTCCAAGTGGAAAATATTTCTCAGGAAATTTTAGAGGAGTTATAACAGATGGCATTTGAAAGCTTAACAGACAAATTACAGAATGTATTCAAAAACTTAAGAAAAAAAGGCCGTCTGACGGAAGCCGATGTAAAAGCTGCCTTAAAAGAAGTAAAAATGGCTTTATTAGAAGCCGATGTAAGCTTTAAGGTAGTAAAACAGTTTATGAAAGCGGTACAGGAAAGAGCCATTGGACAGGATGTAATGTCCGGTTTGAATCCGGGACAGATGGTAATCAAAATCGTAAACGAAGAGCTTGTGAAGCTTATGGGAAGCGAGACAACAGAGATTGCCTTAAAGTCAGGAAATGAAGTGACTGTTCTCATGATGGTAGGACTTCAGGGTGCCGGAAAAACAACGACTACCGCAAAGCTGGCAGGAAAGTTGAAATCTAAAGGCAAAAAACCTCTGTTAGCAGCCTGTGACGTATATCGTCCTGCGGCAATTAAACAGCTTCAGGTAAACGGTGAAAAACAGGGTGTGGATGTATTTTCCATGGGCGATAAAAACAGTCCTGTGGATATTGCGAAGGCTGCTTACGAGCATGCAAAAAATGAAAAGTATAATGTCTTGATTTTGGATACAGCAGGTCTCTTCACATTGATGAAGACATGATGGAAGAACTGGAAAAAATCAAAGAAGCAATTACTGTGGATCAGACTTTACTGGTCGTAGATGCCATGACAGGTCAGGATGCTGTAAATGTAGCAGAAACCTTTGGTGAAAAGGTAGGAATTGACGGTGTTATATTGACAAAGATGGATGGTGACACTCGAGGTGGTGCTGCTCTTTCCATAAAGGCAATCAGCGGAAAACCAATTTTATATGTTGGTATGGGTGAAAAGCTTTCTGATTTAGAACAGTTTTATCCGGAACGTATGGCATCCCGTATTTTAGGTATGGGAGATGTTATGAGCCTGATTGAAAAAGCACAGGCAAATCTGGATGAAGAGAAGGCAAAGGAAATGGAACAGAAGTTCCGCAAAAATTCTTTTGGCTTTGATGATTATCTGGAAAGTATGAACCAGATGAAAAATATGGGTGGTTTATCCAGTGTATTGAGTATGCTTCCAGGTGTAGGTTCTCAGATGAAAGATTTGGAAGGTATGGTGGATGAAAAGGATATGGCTCGTAAAGAAGCGATTATCTTGTCTATGACACCGAGAGAACGTTCTCATCCGGAAATCTTAAATCCATCAAGAAAATATCGTATTGCAAAAGGCGCCGGTGTGGATGTATCAGAAGTCAATCGTATGGTAAAGCAGTTTGAGCAGGCTAAGAAAATGATGAAACAAATGCCCGGTCTAATGGGTGGCAAAGGTGGTAAAAGAGGAAAATTCAAACTTCCCTTTTAACATATATGAAAGATAATGAAATAAACCAGGAGGTGAAATGAAATGGCAGTAAAAATCAGATTAAGAAGAATGGGACAGAAAAAGGCTCCTTTTTATAGAATCGTTGTAGCAGATTCCAAATCTCCAAGAGATGGAAGATTTATCGAAGAAATCGGAACATACGATCCAACTCAGGAACCAAGCGTATATAAAGTAGATGAAGAAGCAGCTAAAAAATGGCTTGCAAATGGTGCTCAGCCAACAGATGTTGTTGCTAAAATCTTTAAACTGGCTGGTATCGAAAAATAATCTGGGAGGTGTCTTGTAATGAAAGAATTAGTTGAAGTAATTGCAAAATCTCTCGTAGATTGTCCTGAAGAAGTCATTGTGACAGAAACAGAAGATAATGATGCGATTTTCGTTGAACTTAAGGTGGCAGCTTCCGATATGGGTAAAGTAATCGGTCGTCAGGGACGTATTGCAAAGGCAATCCGTACTGTTGTAAAAGCAGCTTCTTCCAAGAGTGAAAAGAAAGTAGTCGTAGATATTTTACAGTAAGCAAGAGGTGAGCGCTATATGCGCCCCTTTTTGCTATGCAGGAAAAGGAAAGAAGGCTGTAGTAAATACTTATTTACTGCGGCTTTTTGTATGTAGAGTTTTAATGAGGAGATTTAACTGATGGAAGATTTATTGCAGGTGGGTGTAATTACCACTACACATGGAATCAGAGGAGAAGTAAAGGTTTTTCCTACCACAGATGATGCGCATAGATTTGATTATTTAAAAAGTGTACTTTTAGATACAGGAAAAGAGTTGTGTGAGCTTGATATAGAAAGAGTAAAATATTTTAAGCAGTATGTTATTTTGAAATTTAAGGACGTAGATGATATCAATGATATTGAGCCATATAAAGGGAAAAGCCTGTATGTAACAAGAGAGTTTGCAGTGCCTTTAAAAGAAAATGAGTATTATATTGCAGACTTAATCGGTATGGAAGTTTATTTGGAAGACGGAAAGCATTTTGGGACTTTGATGGATGTTATGGAAACAGGAGCAAACGATGTTTATGTGGTTCATCTGGAAGCGGGAAAAGAAGTTTAATTCCAGCGATTAAAGACTGCATCAAAGAAGTAGATGTAGAGAATGGAAAAATGGTCGTTCATCTTTTGAAGGGCCTGTGCTAGGAGGGATAAAATGGATTTTCATGTACTTACGCTGTTTCCTGAAATGGTGGAAAATACAGTCCAGACCAGTATTACAGGAAGAGCAGTGAAAAACGGAAAAATAGCCCTCCATACGGTAAATATCAGAGATTTTGCAGACAATAAACATTCTCGTGTAGATGATTACCCTTACGGGGGCGGTGCAGGAATGGTCATACAGGCAGAGCCTGTGTATCAGGCATATCAGTCTGTAAAAAAACGGACTTCAAAGCCAGATGTATTTATCTCACTCCTCAGGGAAAGGTTTTTAACCAGACTATGGCAGAGGAGTTTGCCTTGGAAGAGGAGCTGGTTTTTCTCTGTGGGCATTATGAGGGAATTGACGAGAGAGTTTTAGAGGAAATCGTGACAGATTATGTTTCTATCGGAGACTATGTGCTCACCGGAGGAGAACTGGCTGCCTGTGTTATGATTGATGCAATTTCCCGGTTTGTTCCAGGCGTTTTAAATAATGAGGAGTCTTCTCAGTTTGAGTCCATGCAGGATAATTTGCTGGAATATCCCCATTATACCAGACCGGAAAGCTGGAGAGGAAAAAATGTGCCTGCGGTATTGCTGACCGGAGACCATACAAAAATTGAGGCGTGGCGTTTGGAAGAGTCTTATAAAAGGACAAAGGAAAGACGTCCTGATTTAAGAGCAAAAAACCGTCCTGTGACAGCCGCTTATTTCAGTCCGACAGGGGGAACAAAAAAAGCAGCGGAGCTATTGGCTTGCTGTTTGACGCAAAATCCGCAATATATTGATTTGACGAGAAGAAAGCTGCGCAGAGAAAAAAGAGAGTTTTCCGGTCAGGAATTACTCCTTGCAGCAGCGCCTGTCTATGGCGGACAGCTTCCGTCCTTGGATGACAAGTTATTTTCAAATTTAAAGGGAAATCAAACACCTTGTGTCATCATGGCTGCTTATGGAAACAGACATTATGATGATACCCTCTCCCAGATGAAAAAAATCCTGGAGGAAAGAGGATTTGTGTGCATTGGAGCTATTGCACCGGTTATTCCACACATTTATTCGGATAAACTAGGGGCAGGCAGACCCAATGAGCAGGATGCGGCAATTTTTAAGAAATTTGCGGTACTGATAAAAAAACGCATAGAAGAAGGGGAAGAACAGGGATTTGCTTCTGTTCAAGTTTCCGGAAATCCCATGCCGGATAAAAAAGAGATGAAGCCTGTACCAAAAGCTTTTATAAAAGAACGCTGCACAGGCTGTCAGGTATGCGTGCAGAAATGTCCTGTGTATGCCATTTCCAAGGATACGCTGGAAATTGACGAAAGGAAATGTATTTCCTGTATGCGATGCGCTTTACTGTGTAAAAAGGGAGCAAGAGCTTATGACGCATCTGCGGTAAAAGCTCATTTAGAAGAAAAATTTCTGACACCGAGAGAGGTGGAATTTTTCTAATCTGTTTAAAAATCAAGGGAAAATACTTGACAAGGATATGGGAGATAGTATAATTACCCATGTTGTAAAAAGAGATGGTCCTCTGTTGCTGATTGCATTAAGAACGTCCGAATTTAAAGGAGAAAAATCATGAACGAAATTATTAAAAACATTGAAGCTGCTCAGATGAAAGCAGAAGCACCGGAATTCAACGTAGGAGATACTGTAAGAGTTCACGGTAAAATCAAAGAAGGTAATCGTGAAAGAATTCAGGTTTTCGAAGGTGTTGTATTAAAGAAACAGGGTGGAAGCAACCGTGAAACATTCACAGTTAGAAAAAATTCTAACGGAATTGGTGTTGAAAAAACATGGCCATTACACTCCCCTAACGTAGAAAAAGTAGAAGTTATCAGACGCGGTAAAGTAAGACGTGCTAAACTGAACTACTTAAGACAGCGTGTAGGTAAAGCAGCGAAAGTAAAAGAGTTAGTAAAATAATAACGGAAACATGACAGGGACACATACTTTGGTATATGTCCCTGTTTCTTCAATACGGATAATTTAGGTGAAAACAGGATGAAAAAGAAGAAAAGCAGAAAAAAGAGAGAACAGCAAAGGGAAATGGCGCTGGAGTTTATTAAAAGTAAAAGAGGTAGAACAGTTTTTAGCTGGGTATTTCAGGTGGCAGTGGTGTTGGCTGTTGCTGCAGTGGTATCTATTTTCTTTTTTCAGAGTATTCGTATGCAGGAAAGCAGTATGGAACCTACCTTGCGGACAGGTGAAACTTTTTTTATAAATAAGCTGGCATATAAGCTAACAGGGCCCAAAAGAGAAGATATGATTGCCTTTACAAAGGATGGAAAAGACAATGCGGCAATTCATATTAAAAGAGTAATCGGACTTCCCGGAGAAACAATTCAAATTCAGAATGGGGAAGTTTATATTGATGGAAAAAAATATAAAGAAAAAATGAAAGTGGATAAAATGACAAATCCCGGTCTGGCAGACGAAGGGGTTACTTTGAAAAATGATGAATATTTTGTGTTAGGTGACAATCGAAATAACAGTGAAGACAGCCGCTTTGCAGAGGTAAAGAAAGTTAAGAAGAAATATATTGAAGGTAAGCTGTGGTTTCGAGTTGCACCGGTAAACAAAATGGGATTTATAAAACATTAGACAAAAGGAGAAATAGCATGAATTATCAATGGTACCCGGGACACATGACAAAAGCAAAACGTATGATGCAGGAGAATATTAAGCTCATTGACCTGATTATTGAGGTGGTGGATGCGAGAATTCCTTTTTCCAGTCGAAATCCGGATATAGATGAATTAGGCAAAAATAAAGCAAGACTTATTTTGTTAAATAAATCAGATTTAGCAGATGAGCGCGAAAATGAGAAATGGGCAGAATATTTTAAAAGCAAAGGCTATTATGTAGTAAAATTAAATGCAAAAAGCGGTGCAGGGATAAAAGGAGTTCTTCCTGTTGTCATGGAGTCCTGTAAAGAAAAGCTTGAGCGAGACAGAAAAAGAGGAATTATCAACAGACCAATCAGAGCGATGGTAGTGGGAATTCCAAATGTAGGAAAATCTACATTTATCAATGCATTTGCAGGGAAAGCCTGCACGAAAACAGGAAATAAACCAGGCAGTGACAAAGGGAAAACAGTGGATACGCATTAACAAAAACGTAGAACTTCTGGATACACCGGGGATTTTATGGCCGAAATTTGAAGATCAGAGCGTAGGAGCAAAACTCGCTATGGTAGGCTCTATTAAAGACGAAATTTTAAATTTAGAAGAATTATCTCTGGAATTGTTAAAATATCTTCATGAGTCTTATGAGGGCGTTTTGACAAAAAGATATGATATTGAGGAAAGCGAAAATGCACTTTCTATGTTGGAACAAGTTGCAGAAAATAGGAAATGTATACAGAAAGGTAACGAGCTGGATTATTTAAAGGCAGCTAATATTTTATTAGAAGAGTTTAGAAACGGGAAAATCGGAAAAATTACTTTAGAAAAGCCGGAGGCTTAAAATGGAAAGTATTCAGGAAATTAAAGAGAGATTTAAGAATACACCGATACAGGAATTGCCTGCTTTTTGTGAAATTTACAGGGCGGATGAACGAAAAGGTGTACAGAAGCTTGTAGAACAGGGGCACAAGCGCATAGCTGCTTTAGAAAAGAAAAAGAACGTTTAAAGCAAATGAGAGAATTTGAGCGTGAATATGAACATTTAGGCTATATTTGTGGGATTGATGAAGTGGGGCGTGGCCCTTTTGCCGGTCCTGTAGTGGCAGGTGCAGTGATTTTGCCGCCGGATTGTGAAATTTTATATGTGAATGACTCAAAACAGCTTTCTGAAAAAATGCGAGAACAACTTTATGATGAAATTATGGAAAAAGCAGTTTCTGTGGCAGTTGGATATGCAAGTCCTCAGAGAATTGATGAAATCAATATTTTGCAGGCGACCTATGAAGCCATGCGAGAGGCAGTTTCAAAGCTTGCGGTGACTCCCCAGATTTTGTTAAATGATGCAGTGACTATTCCTCAGATTACCATCTCAAGTGCCTATTATTAAGGGAGATGCAAAGAGTATTTCCATAGCGGCGGCCAGTATTGTGGCAAAGGTTACCAGAGATCGCCTGATGAGGGAATATGATAAAATCATGCCGGAATATGGGTTTGCATCCAATAAAGGATACGGCTCTAAAGAACATATTGAGGCCATTAAGAAATATGGTCCGACTCCGATACACAGAAGGAGTTTCATTCATAATGTGACAGGGGAAAATTATGAATGAAATTGGCAGAAAATATGAAGAAAAAGCAGCTGAACTTTTGGAAAAACAAGGATATTTTATATTAGAACGAAATTACCGGTGTAAACAAGGGGAGATTGATTTAATTGGAAAAGAGGGGGAGTATCTGTGTTTTATTGAAGTGAAATACAGAAGTGATTTAAGTTACGGAAGCCCACTGGAAGCCGTGACGAAAGCAAAGCAGAGAAAAATTTCCAGAACAGCCTTGTATTATCTTACCAAAGAGGGATATCCTGAGGATACGCCTTGTCGTTTTGACGTAGTAGGGATATCTTCCAATAGGGCAGAGCTTATTCGAAATGCCTTTGAATATCAAAGATAAATGAAAAAAAATCAATGGGATAATTGCATAAATTTAACAGAAAATCTTAGGTACTATTACATAAATGTTACGAAAAAATGAAAAAAGGCTATTTTTCTTGTGAATATTATGTTATAATCAGTTTCGGTTATGAAAAGGAGCTTTGATTATGAGGAAAAAAACAAGTACAGGTCTGATTTTGGGGCTTTTATCAGCAAGTCTGATTATCACTCCTTGTTACGCTGCGACTACACAGAGTAAGATTTCTGCAGAGCAGGGTAAACAAAAGGAAAATGAGAAACAGTTAAATGATGCTCAGGGAAGAATCAAAAGTCTGGAATCCAAGAAAAATAATTTGGAAGAGTACTTGACAGAACTGAATAACCAGCTTAGCGAATTGGGAGAAAACCTTCAGGATATTCAGAGTCAGTCAGATGCAAGACAGGAAGAACTGGCGGAGCTTGAAACCCAACTGGGAGAAGCGCAAAAAAAGAGGAAGAACAGTATTCCAAAATGAAACTTCGTATTCAGTATATGTACGAAAATTCAAATAGTTCTTATATAACATTATTTTTGGAAGCAAAGGATCTTTCAGAATTTTTAAGTCAGGCAGAAAATATGTCGCAGATGACAAAGTATGATAGAAAGATGCTGGAAGAATATAAAAAGACAACAGCGGAAATTAAAGAAAAAGAAGAAAGTATAAAAAAAGAGCAGGAAAAGCTTAAAAAGCTTCATAAAGAAAGTTTAGAAAAGCAGGACGAGATTTCATCAGTTATGAAAAGTACCCGGTCTCAGAT
>ENA-OQIC01000915-OQIC01000915.1-human-gut-metagenome-genome-assembly--contig:-NODE-915-length-11406-cov-1.518042_pt1 | contig 11406 bp, 15 predicted proteins | sample MGYA00242572_ERZ504736 | MGnify/ENA primary metagenome ERZ504736 (study PRJEB26092, sample SAMD00036201) | human gut metagenome | host: Homo sapiens | study: EMG produced TPA metagenomics assembly of... | reverse complement strand
CCCGGATGGCGCATATCCGGGCAAACGGCGGCTTTGCCCTCCGGCATGCAACAAGATACGCTTCTCCTGTCCCAACCACTCTTCCGTCGATACATCCGGAGCCTCTTTTCGCCGGGAGGCCTCCAACAACCAAGTCGTTCCTCCCCCGATCCTAAGCGGGCGCCTACCGGATCCGAGGTGCAAAACCATTCCTCTGTACTTACATGCTCTACCGCATGGAAACAATCTACCAAATTTGGAGGTAAAGACAATAACTTTTTCATACCCATGATCATTTCTAAGACTCCATCTTTATTTTACGAAAGCAAAAGTAACTTAAATTTTCTATACGGATATCCATTAACCCTTTTTATTACAATTTGTATGGAGTTCAAACCCACTCAACTTCTTTAACACACCCATAAAAAAGTTTGTTTTTACTAAAACGCACTATCAATCAATCCGTTTCCAGTATCTTGGTTGTTGTTTAATTAAATATAGGACATATGGTATACGGTTATGTAAGAGTCAGTACAGACAAACAAACTACTGAAAACCAGCGATTCGAGATTGAGAAATTCACAAAATCGAGGAACATGAGAATCGACAGGTGGGTAGATGAGACGATCAGCGGGACAAAAGTAATCGCCGATCGCCAACTTGGTAAATTATTAAAGCAAATACGTAAAGGCGACATCCTGATCACGACGGAGCTGTCACGTCTCGGACGTAATCTTATGCAAGTTATGAGCTTCCTTCATCAATGTATGGAAAGAGACATCATTGTATTTACGGTAAAGGAAGGTTACGAACTCGGAAATAACATTAACAGTAAAATCTTGGCATTCGCATTTAGCCTAAGCGCCGAAATTGAACGCAACCTGATTTCGCAACGAACGAAAGAAGCGTTGGCTCGGAAAAAAGTGCAAGGTGCCAAACTGGGCCGTCCAAAAGGAGAGCGACCGGAAACCTGTAAGCTAAAAGGTAAGGAAGAGATGATCTTGCAGTATATTAAAGAACATAAGACTAAAGTATATATCAGCAAGAAACTTGGAGTAAACCGGCAAACCTTGAGGGAATTTCTCAAGACTCATCCGGAAATTCCACGGAAATGGAAAAGAATACAGAAGGATTAACAACTCAAGCAACAATTAACGTATGTTAAATTAGTTTAGTTTAGCAGACTTATCGCTCGTTTATTTGTTTATTCCCATTAACTTGCGGAGGAATAAGATAGAAATATACTTGAAATATCCTAAAAAACATTTCATCCTTTATTCCTCTATCATTCATAAAACGCCGCAAGGTTAACATGTATTCAAGACATCAAACATTTGTTTAATCTTTTAATATAAATCTTATGGAAAAAACATTGGTTATTTTAAAGCCTTGTACCGTTCAGCGAGGCTGATCGGTGAAATCGTAACCCGTTTCGAAAAGAAGGGACTCCGTCTGGCCGGCATGAAGATGGTTTGGCTGACTGAGAGATCTTGAGTGAGCATTACGCCCACCTAAAAGAAAAGCCTTTCTTCCAACGTATCAAGGACGCGATGAGTGTATGCCCGGTAATTGTATGTTGCTGGGAAGGGGTAGATGCCATACATGTAGTAAGAACCTTGGCCGGCGCTACCAATGGTAGAAACGCCGCTCCCGGTACGATACGGGGAGATTATAGTATGAGCGTACAAGAGAATATCGTACACGCATCAGACTCACCGGAGACAGCGAGATCGAATTGAAACGCTTCTTCAAGGATGACGAGATATTCGATTATGAGCTGAAAAACCTATTGAGTCTTTACGCCAATGACGAGTTTTAAATAAAAAAGAATAGCCGGAAACGAGAGAAATCATTCTCACCTTTCCGGCTCTCATATTTAGAAACCAACATCCTATTCTCCCGAACTGAATGAACAACCTAATTACTAATCTAAAAATCTAATACCATGAAAAACACACTACTATATCTATAACAGGGCATCCCCGCAAAATGTTTAAGGATTTCATCCTGAAATTAGAAAGCCGATAAAAAACGTTTGTACGCCTCCAGTTGCCTTTCAAAACAGAAAGTTGTCTGGGATAATCTTAAGCAGTTCGCTTTTAGCTGTCGATACTCCTCATCCGGCAAGTGGCTCATGGCCCGTATATTTTTAGAAAGTCGCTCATAATCTCCGGGGCCGAGACAAGGCCAACTGATTCTCCTTACAATCTCCTCGCCCTCGCCGCCTCCACAAAACAAGATAGGAACGCCTAACGGCAGCAAATCAAATAATTTAGAAGGTACCGCCCCCCTTATACGAACCGTCAAGGGGATAATGGAGGCATGGTAACGTGTAAGCTCCTCACGCATCCGTTCCTTGGGCAGAGAGCCATGATAAAAGACCCCTTTATCATGTGTCCTCACATAATCCTCTATCTCCAAGTCTTGACTTGACCCTCCAACTAAATGAAGCTCCGCTCCCATCCCTTTAAAATCGATACGCTCTATCAACTCCAATATATTCTGCGCCACGCCCAGCAAACCGGCATAGACGATCCTGAAAGCTTCCGAGAAGAAGGGGGGTGATTCGGTAAAACAAAACGATGCTGTAAATTCCGATACAAGAACGAGGCCTTGCCCGGCTCATACCGTTTTATATAATCCACGATCTCCTTACTCTGCCCTTGACAGGCCGTGGCCTTACGATAAAGGAAACGCTCGATACGCCCCATCACCCCATGATAAACGCCACCCTCTTTCATGGCCCCCAGCTCCACGGCCGACAATGGCCAAAGGTCTGAGACGTTCAGTACCACCTTTTCCGGTAGCAACAACGAAAAAGCAACATGGCCGAGGCGCCGCCAAAACAGGAGGGGTCTGGATGATCACCTTATCATAAGATTTTATACGCTTACGCTTGAGAGCGAAACACCAAAGGGTCGTGGCGAAAGCGCACATACTGGCAAGACGGACCAACGGCCTCCTCGAGATCGAGGCATACGTCCAGTACCTGAAGACCGTTATCCCGTTTACATCCTCTGTCTTGGAAAAAGCCCCCCTATATCCATCAAAGATACGTCCCTTGGGATAATTGGGTAGGCAAGTCAACACATCCACCTTTATCCCTAAGCCGGACAGTCCCTCCGCCATGTTCGTAATGCGTGAGGGTGCCGCACCGATCTCCGGAAGATAAGAGGGAGAAACGATCAAGACCCTCATTCCTTCCGGTTCAAAAATTCCACGATCCTTCCGCAAGCCAATCCATCGCCATAGGGATTGACCGCCTTGCTCATCGCATCGTAATAAGCCGTATCATCAAGCAACGCCGAGACCTCGCTCACGATCTTGTCATAGTCCGTACCGACCAGTTTCACCGTACCTGCCGCGAGAGCCTCCGGACGCTCGGTCGTATCACGCATCACCAACACGGGCTTGCCCAAGCCGGGAGCCTCCTCTTGAATACCGCCGCTATCGGTCAGCACTATCGTTGATTTCTCCATCAGATAGACAAACGACAGATATTCCAATGGCTCAATGAAGAACATATTCTCCAAATGAGAAAGATCCTCGCCGAATACCTCGTGAATCGGCTTGCGCACATTGGGATTCAAGTGCATAGGATAGACAAAATCCACCTCCGGATACTTCCGGGTCAAGTCCTTGATAGCGGTACACATATGGATGAATCCATCACCGAAGTTCTCCCGGCGATGACCCGTGATCAACACCAATCTCTTACCCTCAACCAGACGGTTCACGTCATACCCAGAACGTAAAAGCACGCCTTCCAGCTCCTTGTCCAGCTCAGCGTTCCGTCTTTATCTTAGTCACCACTTGCCGTAAGATCTATCACCGTATTGCCGGTAACCAAGATTGAGTCCGGATTCACGTCCTCTCGCATCAAGTTTTGCTTGCTCAACCGCGTGGGTGCGAAATTATACGTGGCGATACGCCCCGTGACCTGCCGGTTCATCTCCTCCGGCCATGGGCTATAGATATTGTGGGTACGAAGCCGGCCTCTATATGCCTACAGGTATCTGTTGGTAGAATGCGGCCAAGGCGGCCGCCGTGCTCGTGGTGGTATCCCCATGCACCAGCACGACATCGGGTGTCGCCTCACGTAATACGTCACGCATACCCACAAGGACACGGGCGGTCACGTCATATAAGTCCTGACCCTGCCTCATGATATTCAAATCATAATCCGGCGTGATCTCGAACAATTTTAACACTTGATCCAACATTTCCCGATGCTGTCCGGTAACGCACACGATGGTCTCGAACGACTCCGGATGTTTTGGAACTCCTTCACCAGCGGAGCCATCTTGATCGCCTCGGGACGGGTCCCGAATACTAACATTATTTTTCTCATTACTGCGTATTTTTCTATATTAGCGAACGATTATTTCTTGAATGTCCCGCAAAAGTCCAGCACCTCCACGTCATCCCGATAATTCAACCCCGCAAACTCCCTATGATTCACCAAGAAAACCACTATATCCGCCTTCTCGTATGCCTCCTTATAAGGGGTCAGCTTAAACAGCTTATGCTCCGACACGTTCGGCTCCACCACCATGATGTCAGCGTTGTTACACGATTGCAGCACCTTCGTCGTTATTCCCTTGACCGGCGATTCACGTAAGTCATCGATATCAGGCTTGAAAGCCAAGCCCATCATTGCCACCGCCGGCTTGCGCCCGTGTTTCAACTCAAACCGTAGCATGGCGTTTCTCACTTTCTCCGCGCACCAAAATGCCTTGTAGTTATTCGTCTCACGAGCCGTAGAGATCATACGGCTCTCCATCGGAAACTCCGCCGTGATGAAGTAAGGGTCCACCGCTATGCAATGACCGCCAACTCCGCAACCCGGCTGTAAGATATTCACACGGGGATGCCTGTTCGCCAAATCGATCAGCTCCCACACATTGATTCCCGCTTTATCGCAGATAAACGACAGCTCATTGGCGAAAGCGATCTGTACGTCCCGGCTTGAGTTCTCGGTCAATTTACACATCTCGGCCGTCTTGCTATTCGTTGGGTGAAGCGTACCCTTCACGAACTGGCCGTAGAACTCCATCGCCTTACGGGTGGAGGCCTCGTCCATACCGCCGATGACCCGGTCGTTATGCACCAACTCATAGATCACGTTACCCGGAAGCACCCGCTCCGGACAATAAGCGATATAGATCCTGCCCTCCAGCTCCGGCCGTTCCGAGAAAATCAAACTAGCCATCCGTTCGGTCGTCCCCACCGGCGAGGTAGACTCGATCACGTACAAATCCCCCTCCTTCAACAAAGGAAGCACCATACGGGTAGCCGACTCCACGAACGATACGTCCGGCTCATGATCCCCCTTGAAGGGAGTGGGTACCACCATGAAATAAGCGTCGCTCACCTGAGGCTCGGTGTAAGCCTTGAAATGCCCGGAGGCCAGTACCTCCCGCAACATCTCCTCCATACCCGGCTCGATGATATGCAATTTTCCTCGGTTGGTAACCTCCACCACCTGGGCGTTGATATCCACGCCGGCGATCTCCACCCCGTGCTTTGCGGCAATAATAGCCGTGGGCAGGCCAATATAGCCCAAACCCATGAAACATGCTTTCATAAGAATTATGTATTATTTTTTTAAGTAAGATATTAGGCAGATCAAGAATGGTCCAACAACGATCAACCTATTGTATAAGAAAGTTTCTTCATGAAATAAAATCAGCACCCTATTAAATCTGAACCCATCAAATGATAGTAATCCATCACCGCTCGAATTTGAGGATCATTCTGAGACTCCTTGCAATTCGTAGCCGACAGGCTTGCTTCTTTATGAATATACTGATAAAAAACGTCCAACGGAATATAGACATATCCTTTATCCGGTAACACTACACACTCCGTTCCATGCAAAACTTCCATGAAATAAAACCACACATCATCGGCCTTTGGAGCCAAACGCATGAACAGGTCCTCCCTACAAATATCCTTATGCAACAAGGAGCGTTTGTATAAACAACCACCGCACCCCGTTGGAAACACAAAACGGCCGCCGACCCCGGAAATTTCCATCTCCCAATCATTATAAGGTCTCAAAATTCCATCATTATTAAATGATACCCGATGAGCTCGATACGTGTAAACATGAGAGGGATCTTTATGATATTCAGCAACTAAACGTTCAACCATATTCCGCCGATAAAAGAAATCATCATCGCAAGTAATAATCAAATCATCCGGATACACCTCTAACGTGGGTATCAACTTCTTATAAGATTTAATAATCCTTACAATAGCGGAATAGTAAGCCCTTTCTTTTTCAAACGCTTCAAAATAAAAGGCAAATTACCATCATTCCAATGTTCATCATCCAACCATAACAATACCAAGTCTGGTTTATAAGTTTGACGAAGCAATGAAATAACCGTAAACGGGAGTATCTCTCCCACCCTTCGTCCATAACTGGTAAGAGAAACTATTACCTTTTCTTTACGCACCTTCTCCTGATTGATTCCATATGGATTGTACCTAACCCTACCTTATAGTACAGTTTAAGTAGCTCACCACAAATCGCGGCAAGTAATATTTTAAGTTTATGCATATTTCATTTACTTGTTTAATTGATTAATAAAAGAAACATAATCAAATTGATCAATATATCTCCGTCCATCGAGATATTGCGTAGCATAAATATTTTTCACGCCTTTCACCTTCGAAAACCCACTCAAATAACAAGTAGATTTAAACTGAGGATAAATTTTATCAACAAACGCTACTTTATTTTTTAAACGGAAGTTTATCAAAAACGCTCTAGCACAGAGACATCACCCCCCCAATTTGTCAGCATAACCGCCATATTGTCAGCATTCAAACGTTCACATCTTTCTTTCCACTTAGCAAGTGAATCTGCAAATGCTTTATAATGAACAAAGTGGATTTTTACACCTAATAGTCCTTCTCCTACCGGATAATCAAAACCACTATTTTTAACTTCTTTGATCTCTGAATGAATAAACAAATCCCAATTTTCCAAGCTGTCAAAAAATCCTCATTGGTCATATACAAATTAATGAACGGTGAATAGAAACGTAAACCCAACCAATGATATAAAAAGCCACCTGTACAATTACTACAGACCAATGAAGGTGATAAATTAGTTAATTTGCTTCTATTTTTACGATTGATACGCTCTTGTAAGATAACTTCACTTTTCCCAACATACCTATTCTAATTTTTGATGATTGATATAGATTTCACTACCATATTCACACTAATAAAAGCACATATGGAAAATATTTTCGAGAAAAATCTGTTTTTTCCATAGCGCAAGAAGGGTGTTTCAAAAGAACGATATTTCGATTGCAAAAAATTCATGTATTGTTTATTAAAACAATGAGAAATACCCATTCTCCAAACACATTGATTGGCCGCATACACAATTCCAGCTTGAGCGTAAACCAATTCACTCGGATAATTAACCTCCATAAAGTTTGCTATTTCACATTTACCTATCACCGCATCCAAATGTTTTGAGGAGAAGGAAGATTGTGTTATACTGGCATTACGTATCCTATAACAATATTTTTCTCACCACTAACCGCTATCACATTAGACTTAGCCACCAAACGATAAGTAATAAATACATCCTCATGATATTTCCTTTTGGATAACGGATATCTTGAAACAATTCCGTACGATATAATTTCCCCAAGCCACCGTATCAATTCCTTTTGAAGACATAAAATCATGCACACATTCTTTATTTCCATATACTACATAATCCTCAAAAAGAGCTTTATCATCATCCTTAATATCTCCACTCTCTCCAATTAAAAATCTCTGACAAACAGACATATCCGCTTTCACCCCTACAATTCTATCATAAAGGCTCTCAATCATATCTTCAGCTATCCTATCATCACTATCAACAAAAGATATATATTTTCCGCAAGCTTGATCGATCCCCCACATTACGAGCCGTCAGAAAGACCTCCATTTTCTTTATGAATAACCTCTATGCGATGATCCTTACAGGCATACTCATCACAAATCCTCGGACAATCATCCAAACTACCATCATCTACTAAGATAATTTGCAAATTTCGATAACTTTGATTGATAATACTTTCAATACAGTCTCGCAAATATTGCTCCACGTTGTAAACAGGGACAATGATTGATATTAAATCCATAATAGACACATTAAAAAATCACTTTTCACAACGAACATACATATTACCCTTACAAGTAACAGTATTGTTCATTTTTGAGACTAATAAACCAAAAACAACAAGATTCAGTATTTTATCCATACCTGGAGCTTCTGCCATATACATTACTAAAAAAGAAAAAATAGAACCTTTTACTATTAAAGAAAAAAACGGAACACTGCTTTTTAAAGAATTTATTCAATTCATTAAAAAGAGGAACAAGAGATACAAAAAACAGAATCCCTGTCTCATATAAAGATTGCAATATTTGATTATGAGCACTCATATAACCTTTCGTATATTGCTCAGATATATAGAATAAACTCGTAGTTTCTCTAACACCGTTTCCTATAATAGGAGAATTTAAAAATCCATCTACCACCATACCCCAAATTAGGGTTCTATTTGTAAGTGTTAAATTCTTACCTAACAAATCTTCTATCACATATGAAACTAAAGGAGATTCAAGGATGATCATCAAATTTCCAAACAATATAACAAACAACAAATAAAGACACAAACACGAGCAATAAAGTATTCAATGACAAAGAAGCTATTTTACGCTGAATCACATTTGGAATCAAAAAAGAAGCATGCAAACTAAACCAACAACATTGCTACCTGAAAATATAATCAATATAGTAGAAACATGCATTATTATATAAACGCACAAAAGCCTTTTTTCCCCTCGGAAATAGCTATCAATAAGCACAAAACAAAGGCCTTTCATCATTGGATACCCCACCTGATTCTCAATTCCTAGAAAATAAGACTCCCCAGACATCGAATCATTAACAAAAAAAGAAGGAGACACAAGCAAAAAAAAGAAATTAATCGCCATTAAAACAAAATAAAAACAAGCGATATATCGAACAAATAATTTTGTTCGATTAAATGTAGAACATTGCCACAACATCAATCCTCCATAGCCAAACCGGGTACATAATCATTATAGCACGACGCACATCTCCATCTTTAATAACAGTAGAAATCAACATACTAAAAAAGACAAGACATATACACCCCATAACTTTAATGTATTCTTATTAAATTGCTTAATAAGAGCCATCAATATTACAAAAACAGCAAAAAACTTTGAAAGTGAAACATATATTAAAGACAATGTATCAGAATGAAGGATATAATAAGTTTCCCTATCAAATAAAAAATACAAGAATATTATAAAGAACGCTTTCATTTTTGTTTTTATAGCTAGGTCATCTTCTTTTCATCCATCTCCACATTTCACAAAACATATCTTTAATCCCTTTATATTTTATGATTGACAAAAATTTAGTCACATATCCACGAATACCTTTAGGCAAAAAATAAGTTTTTTACCTAATTCCTGCGCATACCGATCCACATCGCTCACCCAACTCCCCGCGAAATGATGGATCGTCATACTGTTCTCCGTTAAATAAATCTTACCATCCACATACGATTTTGGACACAAATAATCTTGGGGAAGTAACGTGAATCCATTGACAGTCTGTTTCGTATTATTAGGAACAAAACCATATTTCAGGCAAGCGTTCGTAATACGGGTTACATTTGTTGTCACATCTAACTACCGTCAGGACGCTTGAAATGTAAAACGTCATACTCATGGAGCAGCTCCTCAAAGAGGGGCTGCCCCTCCCGACAGGCCATCAAGCCTGTCGATTCGAGACGAAGACTCGAATCCCGACACCGCATCATATTGTAACAGCTCATCTAACGGCTTCAATACCTCTACATCCGTATCCATATAGATACCACCTTCCGTCACCATGGCGTACAAGCGAACCACATCCGTTATGAACGCCCATTTCTTAGCCTCATACGCTTCACGGACATAGTCGTTATAATTCAGATCGAAATTACTCTCGTTCCACTCCTTTATCTCATAGTCCGGAAGATATTTCTTCCACGATTCTATGCACTTCACTGCCAAAGGAGGCAACGGATTGCCCCCGAACCAACAATAATGAATTTTCTTTGGTATCATATTTACTTGAAATATTAGTTACAATTTCATAAACAAAAACGTAAGCTGGTATCTAAGCAACTGCTATTATTCCAATCGCTATACTATTTTTTTAATTTGGTACATACCCTTTGAATATATCCTTGTAATACGACCCGCTCTCCTTCACTCAAAAGTCTATAAACGACACATACGCCCACGATCAACATGCTTGCGAACACTAATAAAAAGCGAGAGAAAGTATCTTCCGGAATCATCAAACTTTGAATTAATCCTACAGAACATAAAATCAAGGACAGGAACAGTCCAGGCATAACCACCTCTTTCAAATAATATCTTATATCCAATCGTATCTGAACATGTATATCATATAGACAATAGAGCCAATAACCTATATTTGCGACGACCGCCACAAAAAAAGGTATCATCGGATCCTGCTGTACTTCAAAAGCAAATAACTAATAGGCAAAATAGCCAACGTAAACATTCGCCCGTACACCTGATTGTTCTTGATTCGTCCCGTGCATTCGCCGCTATCCAAAGGGGCGGTATGAAAACTCCTATTAACGATTCACACAAGACCAAACGAGTAAAGGCAACCGTATGTTCCGGCACCTGCCCCAGCCATACCTTCAATAAGAACTCTATCTCCATCATTACCGGAATCGCAAATAGAGCCGCTAAGAAATAAGCATATTTTGAACTTTTCACAATAAGAACTATCATATATTCTCGATCGCCTGACGCATACGACTTTATGATCTGAGGCTTAACCGCTGTCATGATATTCTCGGTAAAACGTGTTACCACTGCACTCACCTGTACAGATATGGCTCGTGCCGCATTAATCGCAGGGCCAAAAAACAAGTTCAAAAGAATATTAGTTCCTTGGATACCTGCTGACCAAGCGAAACATCCAAATAAATTTTGGCCAATAAATCGTGACATATCTTTCACTAAAGAATGATCCCAATAAAAACGTAATTTACATTCGGAGAAAACTCTGATACAGTAAATCGCATAAAGCAACCAAGTGATAAAGGAAACTAACGCTGTCAACATTCCATAAAGAATCAAAGAATCAAATGTTCCGAAAACCTTCAAGAAATACACTATTAGCAATCGAGCGCAAGCCTCAAACAAACCTAAATACGCATACATATTCATTCGCTCGTGCGCCACGATCGATCCCATCAACGGAACTTGATTGATAGCAGAAAGGACGGAGATCAACGAGAACTGATATACCAAGCAGCCGCTACCGTCCGATCCGGTAGGTAC
>ENA-OQIC01000914-OQIC01000914.1-human-gut-metagenome-genome-assembly--contig:-NODE-914-length-11407-cov-2.215160_pt1 | contig 11407 bp, 12 predicted proteins | sample MGYA00242572_ERZ504736 | MGnify/ENA primary metagenome ERZ504736 (study PRJEB26092, sample SAMD00036201) | human gut metagenome | host: Homo sapiens | study: EMG produced TPA metagenomics assembly of... | reverse complement strand
TAGGCTTATTCGGTCAAGAGCCCAACAAGCTCCCTCATATCTACCACAAGTTATACCCGGGCCTCCTCCGTCATCAGGACATGCGCTATCGTCACTGTTTTCAGCTAAACATCAGTGTTTAGAGCGAAAAAAATTAAACCGATTAGTGCTGTAAACTTTAAAACTTTTTTCTTCATAACTTTATTGGATTTAAGTGATACAAATTATTAATTGCAAATATATATAATTGAGTTAGGATTGGATGATTTTGATGAGATTTTTAGAAAGAGAGAAAAGAATAATTCCCGTTTGCCCATCCCAAGATAAATCCGTAGTTTTGGCTCTCAAAAAGAGCGATATGAAGACGAACGACTGGAAAGATCGATTAGGCGTGATGTACTCCACGAATCCCGATTTTCAATATAATACGGGAGATACGGAGGAGGAAGATACGTTGCCGAAGGAGAAACAAGCTTTGCGTATTTCCTTGGACAAACGGAACCGGGGAGGAAGATGGTTACCTTGATCACCGGGTTCCGGGGTACTTCCGAGGATCTGACCGCCTTGGGGAAACTCTTGAAAGTGAAATGCGGCGTAGGCGGCTCCGCGAAGGACGGGGAGATAATCATCCAAGGGGACCTGCGTGCCAAGGTGTTGGATATCCTCCGGAAAGAGGGCTATTCGAAAAGCCGTACGATCTAATCCCCGATCGCTATGCTAACAATCTATAGGGCTTCTGCCGGGGCGGGCAAGACGCATAAATTGACAGGGGAGTACCTGATGTTACTCTTCTCCCAGCCGCGCTTACCGCCGGATCTTGGCCGTGACGTTTACGAATAAGGCGACGGATGAGATGAAAACCCGTATCGTTCAAGAACTTTATCACCTCGCTTCCGGCCGCGCGTCCGATTATATCCAGCTACTCTCTTCCGCCTATTCCTTGACGGAGCGGCAGGTGAGGGAGCAGGCCCGGAAGATTCTGGTCGCTATCCTGCACGATTACTCCGCCTTTAATATCAGTACGATCGACCGCTTTTTCCAGCAAACGATGCGTGCCTTTACCCGCGAGATCGGTTTGCAAGGCGGCTATGGCATCGAGATGGACCAAGAACTGGTCTTGACCGAGGCGATCGATAACCTGCTGGCCGATCTGGAGAAGCCGGAGAGCAAGGATTTGCTAGGTTGGCTGCTGCGTTTCGCCGAGGACAAGATCGAGGATGGTGGCGGCTGGAGCTTGCGGAAGGATATCATGTCGCTCAGCCGGGAGGTCTTTAAGGAGAGTTATAAGGCATTTAGCGAGGAGGTCGGTAAAGATATTGCGGATAAGCAGGCCCTAGATGCCTATAAGAATGAGCTATACGCCATTATCCGCTCCGTAGAGGCGGAGGCGAAACGTTTAGGAGAGGAGGGAGTGGCGTTGCTGAAACAGTTCGCGTTACAACCCTCGGATTTTAAGGGGGGAAGCCGTTCCCCGTTTTTCTATTTCGAGAAGCTGGCGAGAGGTGAGATGAAAGAGCCGACTGCCACATTCCAAACTTTGCCGGATAATCCGGAGGCCTATACGACCAAGACGACTCCACCGGGCCTCCGCAGATCATCGGGTGTGTATATGAGGAAGGGTTGAATGCCTGCGTAAAGAATATCGTATCCCTGTTCGCCAACCTGACGGCCTATAACACGGCCCGGGAGATCGTGCGTTATTATTATACGTTAGGGATCTTAACCGATATCTCCCGGCAAATCGCCTCTTACCGGGAAGAAAAGAATGTGATGCTGATCGCCGATACGACCGAGTTGCTGAATAAGGTCATCAGTGGCAGCGACGCCCCCTTTATCTACGAGAAGACGGGTACGCACGTAGATCATTATATGATCGATGAGTTCCAAGATACCAGCGGCATGCAGTGGAATAATTTCCGGCCCTTGGTGGAGGAGAGTCTGGCGAATGGTAGGGCGAACTTGATCGTTGGCGATGTGAAGCAAAGTATTTATCGTTTCCGTAACTCGGATTGGAAGCTATTGGACGAGCAAGTCCGCAGGGATTTCGAGGAGGAACAGGTCCGTGAGGAAACCCTGATGGATAATTGGCGAAGCTGCCGCCATATCGTGGAGTTTAATAACGGGTTCTTCACCACCGCTCCGGCAATCCTGCAAGATCTATATAATGAAGCGTTGAAAACCTCCTCATTAAACGAGGAAGAACGCACGGCCTTTTTCACGAAGATCATGACCGCTTATGATAAGAGCATTCAGCGTGTCCCTCCCCCTTTCCAGAAGAAGGACGGACATGTACGGATCGATTTCTTGTCCGGCGATGAGGAGAAGAAGTGGGAGCAAGAGGCGATGGAGCGCTTGCCGGCTACCTTGGAGCGCTTGCAGGATAACGGTTACGCGCTAAAAGACATCGCCATACTCGTGCGTACCAATCAAGAAGGCGCTTTAGTGGCTGATACGTTGCTAGCCTATAAGGAAGAGCATCCGTCCGACCGGTACAATTACGATATCATCTCCGATGATGCTCTGTTTGTGGGTAGTTCTCCGGCGGTCCGTTTCCTGATCGCCGTATTGCGCTATTTGCGAAATCCGGAGGACCAGACGAACAGGAAATTGGCGATGTATGCCTATCAAGTATTAACCGGAAAATTCGGGGAGAGCGAGGCGGATAAGTCTGTTTCTCAAAACCTTCAGTCTATTTCCCGGCAATCCTTGTACGAGGTAACCGAAGGCTCTTCCGTAACTTCTCCGCTTACTTCCCGGAAACGGAACAGGTATTCGTGCAAGCCTTTCTGGATATGGTTTCCGAGTACGCCCAAAAAGAAAGCGCGGATTTGAACCGTTTCTTGAGATGGTGGGACGAGACCGGTTATCGAAAGACGATCGCTACCCCGGATGGCAAAACGCTATCCGCATCTTGACCGTACATAAATCCAAGGGCTTAGGTTTTAAGGTCGTTATCATTCCTTTCGGGGACTGGGAGATCGACCATAAGCCGACAAAGCCCGTTATCCTTTGGTGCCACCCGGAGAAGAAGCCGTTTGACCGCCTGCACTTAGTTCCTGTCCGTTACGGACAGATTCCTGAGTAGCACGATTTTCGCCAAGGATTATTTCAAGGAGCGCTTGCATGCTTTCATCGATAACTTGAACACCTTATACGTCGCTTTTACCCGTTCGAAAGAAGAACTGATCGTATTCTCCCCCCGTCCGAGGAAGATCAACAAGGAAGGTAAGGTTGAGAAGATAACTTCCATCGCCGATCTATTGTGGGCGGGGGTGGAGACGGATATCGAGGATGATACCTTTGAAAGGGGCGAATGGTGGCATCCAGCTTCGGGTAGAACGGCAGAAGATACCCTGGAGGAAATCCCCATGAGCCGCCTGTATTCCGTTTCCCCGGATGATCGTTTACAATTACGCCTGCATGGGAAAGGATTCTTTTTCGATAATGCCAGGCGGAAGCACGGTACCTTGATGCATGAGGTATTGAGCCGGATACGTACGCCGAAAGATATTCCCGCTTCGGTCGAAAGTTATCGGTTAGCCGGGGTGATTAACCGGGAGGAAGCGGCGGAGTTGATCAGCCGTCTGGAAGAATTATTGCAAGCGGAGGAGGTAAAGGCTTGGTATGATGGTTCCGCCCGTGTCTTGAATGAAGTGGATATCCTGTTCGGTAAAGGCTTGTCTAACGCCCGGACCGGGTGATGATAAAAGATAACAAGGTAATTGTCGTGGATTATAAATTTGGCGAACGGCAAGATAAGCGCCATCCTAATCAGGTAAGAAATTACCTGCAATTAATTCGTAAAATGGGTTTCGAGCGGGTCGATGGATACCTTTGGTACGTAGAGTTAGGCAAAATAGAGGCAGTGAATAAGTGATATATTTTTGATATTCGGTAAAAATGAATATTTTTGCAGATTCTTAGTATAAAACGATACAGTCAAAGAAGAATGAAAGTACATAAAGAAGGAACCGGTTTACTGCTTACGTTGTTTACAATATTATTTATTGTGAATATAACTTTGTACCATACGGTAGGTAAGGGTATGCTGTTTTATTCTGTCGCTTTGTTTCTACCGTATTGTTCCTATTGGTATTAAACTTCTTCCGTAGTCCTTTCCGTCGGTTTCCTTATGATTCGGAAGGCTTGGTGATCGCTCCCGCCGACGGTACGATCGTTGCCATCGAGGAAGTGATGGAGAACGAGATCCTTCATAAGAAGTGCCTACAGATATCTATCTTTATGTCTATCTTCAACGTACATGCCAATTGGTTTCCCGTAAACGGTACCGTTAAGCATGTTTCCCACCAGAACGGGCGTTTTATGGCGGCTTATCTGCCGAAGAGTAGTACGGAGAACGAACGTTCGGCGGTCGTGATTACCACGAGGAACGGGGTGGATGTCTTGGCTCGTCAGATTGCCGGGGCGATGGCACGCCGCATTGTTACATATGCCAAACCGGGAGAGAAATGTCATGTGGACGAGCAAATGGGGTTTATTAAATTCGGTTCTCGCGTGGATGTCTACCTGCCGGTAGGAACAGAGGTGTTAATAGAGATGGATCAAAAAGTAACAGGCAATCAAACGCCTATAGCCCGTTTGTCAAAATGAGTATAAGAAAACATATTCCTAATACAATTACGTGTCTGAGCCTTCTGTCCGGGTGTGTCGCCAGTGTTATGGCCTTGCACGGAAATTTTTTATCTGCGTTGATTTGGATTATTATAGCCGCGGTCTTTGATTTCTGCGATGCTTTGCCGCTCGTTTATTGAAGCTTACTCGCCGATGGGAAAGGAATTGGATTCCTTGTCAGATATGGTAAGTTTCGGCTTCGCTCCGGGCATGGTGGTCTATTGGTTGTTGGGAGAGGCTTCTACGGCTTTGCCTTTTGGCTCATTGAATACGTATATCCCTTATCTGGCGTTCGTGATCCCTACGTTTTCAGGTTTGCGTTTGGCTAAGTTCAATATTGATGAACGGCAAACTACCTCGTTTATCGGCTTGCCGGTTCCGGCGCATGCTTTATTTTGGGCTTCGGCTGGGTATTCTGTTTTACCGGTTGTCCATGCGAATGAAGGCTTGTTCGTGTTGGTGACTGTTATCTTGGCGTTTATTACCTCCTTGCTGTTGGTGTCTGAGATACCGATGTTCTCGCTGAAGGTGAAATCCTTAGCGTGGAAGGGTAATGAGCTTCGCTATATATTGATCGCTTGTGCCATTATTTTCGTGGCGTTATGGGGATTCTTGGGAATCTCTGGAACCATCCTGTTATATATAGTCTTGTCTATTTTTAACAAAAAGGGATAAACAAGAATTCTTATCTTTGTGTTTGTGATAGTAAAGAATCATTTAAGTATCGGATTATGTTTAAGTTTTTGTTTGTAATATTCTTTTTCTTTATCCTGTTGGTGTTTCTGATGGGTTTCTCCATCTTGCGTACCTTTAAGAACATCTTTTTTGGTAGCGGAAACAGCACTCGTAAGGGAGAACAACGTCGTCAAACAAATAGCAATACTTCCGGACATCGTTCTACGACTACTACCGCCCGGGACGATGATGATGATCGTACACCTTATGTGCACCGTAAGAAGATATTCGCCAAGGATGAAGGGGAGTATGTGGATTACGAGGAAGTTAAATAGAGCTTAGCGTCTTTGCTTAAAGAAACGCTGCATTTCTTCCGCGCACTCTTTTTCAAGGATACCTTTTTTGATAATCGCTTTCGGATGGAAGGCTTGAGGGGCGAATTTGGAGAAACCTCTTTTATCATCGGATGCCCCGTATACGATCGTGCTTAATTGTGCCCATCCGATCGCGCCGGCACACATTATGCAGGGTTCCACGGTTACGTATAGACTACAATTTGTTAGGTATTTCGCTCCTAAGACTCCGGCGGCGGCCGTAATCGCCAACATCTCGGCATGTGCGGTCACGTCGTTCAAGCATTCGGTTTGATTATGCGCCCTCGCTATGATCTGGTTGTTGCAGATGATAACAGCTCCTACGGGAACCTCACCCTCGGACGCTGCCGCACGAGCTTCCACCAACGGCTTGCTTCATGAAATATTCGTCATTGAAAGGATTCATCTTCTCATCTCATTTTCGTTGAAAAGAGTCGGATAATCCTCCTCCAAGGTCTTGAGGATGTGAGAAAGGATCGTCTCTCGGTACCAACGGGACTTATTCTCGATCTTGTAGCGTGAAAGGTAACGTTTTACCGCTTTATGCTCTTCGTCATTCAGCATAAAGGTCACTTTGTGTACCCTCGGATGATTGGGGTGAGCCGATGAATATTTACGTTCTTCTCTCATACATTTGCAAATGTACGAGTGAATAGCCGAATAACAAAGAAAATGGCTATATTTGTGCAAATTAATGCGATGGCAAGACAGAACGATATGGGTCGGGAAGGTGAGTCTGAGGCTCGTGCCTATCTGGTAAAACATGGATATAACGTGTTGCATACCAATTGGCATTGGCATCATTATGAACTGGATATTATCGCTGTCAAGGAAGATGAGTTAATCGTGGTGGAGGTAAAGACACGCTCTGAGGATTTTTGCTTTCACCGGAAGATGCGGTAGACACCAAGAAGATTCGGAGGATTGTCGCCGCTGCGGATGCCTATGTCCGTTATTTTAATATAGACTTACCAGTCCGTTTTGATATCGTGACATTGATCAAGAAAGAGACGGGTTTCCTGATCGACCATATCGAAGATGCTTTCTATGCTCCTTGCCGTTAAAAGATAAAAGTTATGAATATAGAAGAAGTACGTGAATACTGCCTTTCCTTGAAGAATACCATCGAGTGTTTCCCGTTCGATGAGGTATCGCTGGTCTTTAAGGTAGAGAATAAGATGTTCCTGCTGCTTCCTTTGGATGCGGAGGAGCCTCATGTCTCCTTGAAATGCAGTACGGACTATGTGGAAGAGTTACGGGAACGGTATACGGCGGTTGAGCCGGCTTATCATTTTAATAAGAAATACTGGAATAGCATTTATCTGGATCGGGATATGGAGGACGAGGAGGTTAAACGTTGGATCTTCCACTCTTACCGGGAGGTGATCGCTAAACTACCAAAAATATAAGGGAGATTTATAATGATGAGCACTGATAATGAATCTCCTCGCATCTTGCGTGTGGCGGAAACCACTTCTACGAATAGCCTGCTTCGTGAGCTGGTTATCAAGGAATCTCTTCCGGAAGGAAGTGTAGTTGTCGCTGATTTCCAGACAGCCGGACGTGGGCAGATAGGGAATGTCTGGGAGTCTGAGGCGGGAAAGAACTTGATGTTTAGTACAGTCCTGTACCTACGTGTATCCCTGCAAATCGCCAATTCTTGATTTCTCAAATAGCGGCCTTGAGCGTAAAAGAGACGTTAGACTCATATACGGATCATGTCACGGTGAAATGGCCGAATGATATTTACTGGAAAGATAAGAAGATTTGCGGAATGTTGATCGAGAACGATCTATCAGGCATAATCTATATTGCTCCATCATCGGGATCGGCATAAACTTGAATCAAGCGGTGTTTCGGGGAGATGCTCCGAATCCTGTTTCTTTGTTTCAAATAATCGGTAAGGAAGTAGATCGAGAAGAGGTTTTGGACCGTTTCCTCTCGGTATTCTATCGCTATTATTTATCTCTCCTCCAAGAGGAATACGAGGATATTCGTATCCGCTATCAATCCGCATTGTATAGGAGGGAGGGCTATCATGCCTATAGGGATGAGGCGGGAGAATTCGAGGCCTGTATCCATGATATTGAATCAACCGGGCATCTTTTGCTAGCGTTACGGGATGGCAGTATTCGGCGTTATGCTTTTAAGGAGGTTTCTTATTGTAAGTGATGTTTTTGAGCAGCGAAGGTACGTGTTATTAATATATCTAGTTCCAGATAGCTCTATGTATTATTTGCGGAAAATAATATATCTATATACTAAGGTACGTGTACATTATATATAAATCTCTATTTATTAATGAAATTAATCGGAAAATATAATATCTTTTGTACCGAACAATAGTGGGTTTGTCTTTGTAATCGGTGGTTTTGTAATGAATAGTCTATTTGATTGATAAGAAAGCCTATATGGCGAGAAAAAAATGATAAAGAAGGGTTGCGCGAATCAAAGAAACGCGTACCTTTGCAAATGATGAATAAAGTCGATCGCCGTTTGTATTGATTTTTAAGAGAGCGATCGTTGTTAAAGAGCTTATTACACTTTAGTATTAATATTAAATTATTTAATTATGAACAAAAAGTTTTCTACTTCTTTTAGCTGGTGTTGCGCTTTTAAGTGCGATGTCAGCAAATGCGCAGACAACACCGGCACAAAACGTTTGCCTACGGCAAATGGTGCTTATTCAATCGGGAAATTAGTTGAGGGTGCTAACTCTGGCCTTTTCCAATTGAAAGATGAGGCATCCGGTAAGGTCTTGTCTATGGACGAAGATGGTGTTTTATCATTGGTTGCGTCTTCCTCTACTTCCACTGGCTTAGCAAACACGCTTTGGTGTGTTACTGTTTCTTCCGAGAATCAGGGTCAAGCTCCTAAGTTTGACTTCATGAACAAGGGTACAGGTCGTATGTTGGATATCACGATGGCTGAAATTCTGAAATCTGAAAGCCAAGTGGATTTGACTCCGACTACAGGTGGAGAAATCGCAGGTTGGGCTTTCTCTAGAACTATTACGAAATTGGAAGATAAGAGACCTTTGTTCTCTTACTTTACAACTGACTCTGTTGTTGGTTTCACTACTACCAATGGTGTGAAAGTCCAGAAATGGGCAGCTAAGGATGTTCAAAATAATACTTTTGCAGCATTTACATTGCAAGCTCCTGGACAGGTTTATTTGAGCGCTAACGAGTTGAACACTATCTTTGGTAACCAAAAAGCTGATGCTGGTGTTAAGTTAGGTTTCGATAAAGATATCCTAGGTACTACTTTAACGAATCCGTTTAACGCTAATAAGTTTGTAGCTGAAGGTGCTGGTGATGCTGATAGCCGTTATTTGTTTGTTTCTGACTTGAAGAAAGAAGCTTATTTGAAAGTTGATACAGCTTATACAAATGAGACTGGTTACAAGTTCTTAGCTTATAACTGGACGAAAAAGGGTGAGACTGGTACAGCTCTAGATGCAGTAGAGAATAGTGCTATTAAAGATCAACACAAGTTCGCTTTCCTTTATTCTCCTGCTTATGATAGCTTGTATATCTATGTAAAACAAATTACATGGAAAGAAGATAACGTTAAGTATTGGGAAGATGCTGCTGCAAATACTGGTGCTAACTGGCGTGTTTCTTTGCAGGATTTGATCAAGAACGAAACTCGTATCTTGACTGTTGACAGCAAAGACCAAAATACTCATATCTCTTTGGGTTACAAGGATTGTACAGCTGTAGAGTCTACTAAGACTTCTTTGAAGGATGGTGTATATTACATCACAAATAAGGCTGGTAAGTATTTGGCTTCTCCGATCTACAGAAATGGTGAGATCGAGTGGACAACTGTTAATGCTAATGAGCAGAATGTAGCTCATATGCCGGCTTATCAATGGGTAATCTTAAAGAAGAACGTAACAGATAAGAATAATATCTCTACTTTAGAGGTTTATAACCGTGAGTTCTCTGATGGTGTTCTTGCTGATTATACTTTGAATTTGAATAAGAAGGCTGGTGCTACTTATTGGTACTTGACAGCTGATGTAAATTCTGCAAATGGTGTTACTATCAATTCTACAGATTCATTGTTCTTTGAACTTGTTCCTGCTGCTTCTGTAGCAGATTCATTGTTAGGTTACAAGAACTTGGATAAAGAAGAGTTGATGATCAACAAGTATACATTCAACTACTGGCATCCGTATGCTACAGACAAATACATCGCTAAGTCTTCAAAAGACTCTACGTTGACTGTATTAGAAGGTAAGACTGCTTTCAATTTGGATACTTTGGTAAATGACGCAGCTGCTGTTAAGGCTCAATATGGTTTCCCTGTTACTGCTGCGGTTGCTAAACGTATCAATGGATTAAAGAACCTTTACAGAACTGTTTATGTAGCAAGTAATGACAATGCTAAAAAGAATATCTGGTCTGTAAATAAGGAAGAGAAATTCAACGTAAGTCAATATTCTACTGACAATAACACGAAATTGACATCTGGTTACTACTTCAAGGAAAATAACCAAATCGATGGTAAGTGCTATCATGCTGTTATTGCTGTAACGAAAGAAGCTGGTAAATATGTGATGAAACTTACTTCAACAAAGGCTGGTGTATCTGACTATGATGGTGCTGCTACATTGAAAGCTCAAATGTTGAACGAGACTAGAACTTCTGCATTCTACATCGCTCCGGATGAGACTCCGTTGTATCGTCAATTCAACAATGCACTTCTTGGTGAGAACGTTGATAATTCAGCTGATAGCTTGATGTTCAAGGAAACTATCCGTGGTGAATATTTGATGGATGAGCATAATGGTGCCTTGTTGAACAAGGATGTTGATTACGCTGGTATCTGGAGTGAGGGTAAGGCTGATGGTAAGTTGGCTTTCCGTATTGACACAGCATGGTTAACTCGTGGCGCAGGTAAGGTTAAACCTCAATACTTGGTATCCGCTTATCGTGAGTTGATCGAGGGTGAGAAGATCATTCCTTGTACTGAGACAGGCAAGCATATCACTGCTGATGGTCAAGTTACAGAAGATCCATATCAATGTGTACATGCTGTTCATGTGAAGACTCCGGCATTCATCTATGGTAAGTATTTGGTTAACTACTCAGACTCTGCTGCCGCTGTTGCTGCTCGCAAGGAAGCTCTTAACCCGTACTTGTTCAATACGAAAGCAGTTTCAAACAGTAGCTATACTCGTGTAGGTTTCGTTCCTGCCGTTCAATATGGTGATACTTTGTTTGTCTTGACTGGCAAATACAAAGGTATGACTGCTGATCAATTGAAGAATGAGGGTATCGAGGCAATCAGCGCTGATACCATAAGAACTATGCTAAGTTCATCAATGTATTGACAGGTGACAAGCACAAGAACGTAACTTGGTCATTCCGTTATGTAAATCCGGATAAGGCTGCATTAGCTTATGTAGATGGCGAAGAGGGTGCGAACAACTCATTCTTGATTGAGTCTAATGTATATGGTGCAACTGATAATCAATATCAGACTGTAGCTGGTGATGTTGCTAGTGCGATTGCTCCGACTAAGAAAGCTGCTTGGTTGAAGATGCACAATGGTTGCTTAGTATTGACAGATGCTAGCTCTAGATTTGATGCCGCTAAGACTGGTGGTGATGGTGCATTAGTATTCAATGCTTATCCTAAGACTGATGCTGATGATATGGTAACATCTAACGATAACATCAACAATGTTGAAGGTGTATCTGTAGTAGCTGGTAACGGTACTGTAACTGTTCAAGG
>ENA-OQIC01000913-OQIC01000913.1-human-gut-metagenome-genome-assembly--contig:-NODE-913-length-11416-cov-2.895119_pt1 | contig 11416 bp, 12 predicted proteins | sample MGYA00242572_ERZ504736 | MGnify/ENA primary metagenome ERZ504736 (study PRJEB26092, sample SAMD00036201) | human gut metagenome | host: Homo sapiens | study: EMG produced TPA metagenomics assembly of... | reverse complement strand
AAATCGAACAAAAATGAAAAATAAGTGTTTACAAATGTTTGAAAGTATGGTATAAAATAATCAGGAGGAAAAAATAACACACAAAAACAAACAAATCACACCGTGTTATTTAGAAACAAAATGAAAAAATTAACAAAAAAAGCAGCCGAAATGACAACAAAAGAATTAGCAGCTTACATCGATTACTCCGTATTAAAACCAGAATTTACAGAAGAACAGATCATAGAATTAACAAAAGATGGAGTAAAACTTGGATGTGCAACAATTTGTATCAACCCAGGATATATGGAATTATGTGAGCCATATGTAAAAGGAACAGACACAATGTTATGTCCAGTTACAGACTTCCCATTCGGAACAAGCTCAACAAAATCTAAAGTAGAACAGAATTGAAGACGTAGCAAAATATGACACAGTCAAAGAAGTAGACGTTGTAGCAAACTTCGGACACATCCGTGCAGGAAAATATGCAGAAGTAACAGCAGACATCAAAGCATGTGTAGATGCAGCTCACAAATATGGAAGAGAATTAAAAGTAATCTTCGAAACAGACGCATTAACAGAAGAACAGGTTCGCAAAGCATGCCATTGTGCAATGGACGCAGGAGCTGATTTTGTTAAGACAAGTACAGGATTCTTAACAGGATTTGATGCACATGGTGCAACACCAGAGATCATCAAAGTAATGCAGGAAGAAGTCGGAGACAAATGTAAAGTCAAAGGAAGCGGATGCATTCGTACAAGAGAACATTTCTTACAGCTGATCGATATGGGAATCGACAGAATGGGTGTTGGATACCGTTCTGTACCAGTTGTATTAGACTTAGACAAGTAAGCAGCTTATGAATAAAGAAATCGCAGATGCATTGAACTGCATCATAGAATTTCTGGCTGTAAGAGATTTAGCACAGATGTCAAAAGATGCCCTCAAGAAAGCTTGTGGGGCATCAAAGGCAGATGTGATCATTGCATTAGGAAGCGACCTTCCAGTCGTAGCCGAGACAGCTTGTGAACTTTACAAGGCAGGATACGGAGAGAAATTAATGTTTTGTGGAGGAATCGGTCATTCCACAGTGAATTTAAAGAAGAAAGTTGCAAAGATTCTTAATGTAGAAACAGATCAGTTACCAGAGTCAGAAGCCGAAATATACGCATGTTTAGCAAAAGACAAATACCAGATTGAAAGTTCATCCATTTTCATGGATAAAACCTCAACCAATACATCCGAGAATATAAAAATGCCATACAAATATTTAACGATCATACAATAAAACATGAAACTATGATCCTCATTCAGGATCCAATCCTTCAAAAAAGAAGTTATGTAACAGCATTAGATATGTTCAATGATCGTCAAAAGATCATAAATTATGCTCCAATAATTCCAAAACTTAATTCGGATGGAACCATTGAAAATGATACGCCATATTTATGGGAAGGAACAAGGCTTTACGAACTAGCATTGGGCGAAGTATACCGTCTTCGTGATGATGAGAATGGTTATGGACCAAAAGGGAAAGGATTTTTAAGACATGTCGATATACCAGAAGAAGTAAATCGTTCGTTTGAAATAATCGCAGACAAGATGCCAGAGTATCTTGCCCGCTGTCAGTAGGGACAACCTAGCACGATGAAGGAAGGAGAACACCATATGAAACAGATTATGATCATGAGCCACAGTATATTTGCAGAAGGAATCAAATCCGCATGTGAAGATATGTTAGGACCGCAGAATGATATTATCACGATCGGTTTTACAAATAACGCTGAGTTTGAGAAGACGATCAGTGACAAACTGGATAAGATTCCAGAAGAAGATGAGCTTATTTTATTATTTGACAGTATGAGAGGAACTCCTTGTACGGCCGTCATCGAATTGTTGAGAAAGAAGAATATCTCAAAGAAAAGTCTGTTACTGACTGGAATCAATCTGCCAGTTCTTGAGCAGGTTATCCGTTATAAAGAAGAAATGAGTCTGGAGGAACTAAAAGATAAAGTGATGCAGCTTGCAGTAATCTCTATTGCGGGAACAACTTTATCTTTCCAGAAGAATGGAATTTCATGAAAATTTATCATTAGAATTGTCCTTTTCTGTTCCTTTTTGTTCGAAAGTAGGGTAAAATGAGAGGGAATAATAAAGGAGCAAAAAAGATGATAGCAAGCGAACGTTATGAAACCATATTAAATCTGATCCAGGAGCAGGGAATCGTGAAAGTGAAAGATCTTGCGAAACTTATGCAGGTAACAGAGACAACGATCCGGCGTGACTGTGAAGAACTGGAACATCAGGCAATTAATCCGCGTTCACGGCGGGGCCAAAGGAATCAACCAGAATAAGATCGTTTCAAACCGCGACGAGAAGAATGTACGGGATCGCACAGAATTTTCCGAAAGCAAGGAACTCGTATGCAAGAAAGCAGCATCCTTTGTCAAAGAAGGTGACTGTATCTTCCTCGATGGGATTACAACGGTTGTTCCGATGGTTAAATATTTAAAGGACAAGAATATCAAGATTGTTACACACAACTTTCTCGTAGCAGAAGCTTACCAGAATATGACATGCAAAGCGGAACTGTTTTATTTGGGTGGAAAATACATTCCGGAATATAACATGTCAGCAGGACCTGTAACGATCGGGAATCTCTCAAGATTTAACTTTGACTATGCATTTTTAGGCTGTGCAGGCGTAGACTTAGAAAAGGGCATGAGTTATACGACGGAGACGGAGACAATGATGGTCAAGGAAAAAGCGATGGAACAGTCAATGAACAATTATCTGTTGATTGATTCTTCCAAATTATCGGTCAAAGGATTTTACAATTTCTCCAAATTGTCAAACTTTGATGCGATCATTTGCAATGAATTCGAAGGAATGGAGAATGTCGAGTTACCAGACAATTTTATTATTGTTCCAACGGATCAGGCATAGAATAACAGTATAAAAGAATATAAAAGTGTAAATAAGTAAAAAGGAGAGAAAAAACTGTTGGAAGGCAGTTTTTCTCTCCTTTTGTGTGTTTTTTAGGTGTTTTTAGGTTGATTGAATTGTTGAATTGGTTGAATTGCAAAATATCAGGTATTGAAAATATGAAATAAATATAGTATATTAAAAACATGAAAAATATACAGTTATATAACAGGATGGGAGGAAATCAGTTCAAATGGCACAGCAAAAGAAAATAAAGAACCATATAAAAGCAGATCATATTTTAAAAAAATTCTGGAAAGATAATAGCAGATTTGCAGATTTATTTAATGCTTGTATGTTTGATGGAGAGCAGGTGTTAAAACCTAATGACCTGACAGAAGTAGATACGGATATTTCATCATTTCTTCAATTTAATGGGCATGCAGAAACAATACAGAAAGTCTTAGATGTAGTTAAGAAAACAGCATTTGGTATTGATTTTGTAATTCTAGGAATTGAAAATCAACAGAAAGTTCATTATGCAATGCCATTGCGTCACATGGTAGGTGATGCATTTTCTTATTTAAAAGAATACAATGAATTAGCAGCTCAAAATAAAAAGCAAAAGAATTGGAGAAATTCAGATGAATTTTTATCAGGGTTAACAGCAGAGGATCGTTTACATCCAATGATTACGATCTGTATTTATTATGGCGAAAAAGAATGGGATGGTCCTCGTTCATTGATAGACATGTTGAAAGTACCAGAAAGATTTCAATCGTTAGTATCAGATTATAAGATGAATCTTATAGAGGTAAGAAATAGTGAATATCTGAAATTTCAGAATTCAGATGTCAGTACAGTTTTTGATATCAGTAGATTCATTTATGATAAAAGATATGATAAAATTAATGATATGTACAAAGAGCAATTAATACCTTCAGAATTGGGATTAGTAATTGGTGCGATTACAGAATCACAGAAATTGATTGATGATGCAATAAAGCTAGAGAAAGAAGGAGGACAGATGAATATGTGCAAAGCGTTAGAGGAATTAGAAGAAAAAGGAAGGATAGAAGGAAGAAGAGAAGGAGAAATCAAAGGAGAAATCAAAAATAAAATTCTACTCATTCAAAAAATCCCTAAGAGGGGATTCTATGGAGAAGATAATAGATGATCTTATGGAAGTATAGAATTTGTTCAGCCGATTTATGAAATGATCAAACAGAATCCAGAGTTATCAGTTGATGAAATCTATAGGATTATCAGTAAATAATTTTCAAAATAGAATATCATCAATTTATCAACTGCAAAAAAACATAGAATGAGAAATAAAAACAGGAACCGCAGACCAAATGCAGTTCCTGTTTTTATGTTGTAATAATTTTAAGATTGAGATGTAATTGATATTATTTAAGAGAAATTATTTCTTCTTAGTTTTTAAAGCTTTCTTAGCAGACCAAGCAGAGTAAACATTTTTAGATTTGTTGTTTACTTTTGTTACTTTGTAGCTTCGAACTCTTACATAATATTTCTTATTCTTTTTCAGTTTCTTTAAGACTTTAGAAGCAGATTTTGCAGAAACCTTTACAGTTTTTGCATTCTTGAAGTTCTTAGAAGTACTATACTGGATCTGGTAAGCAGCAACTCCGGAAACTTTCTTCCATGTAACTTTCAGAGAAGTTTTCTTAGCTTTGCTTAATTTAACAGTTGTCTTAGTTGGAGCTTTGACAGTTGTTGTGTTTGTTACAGTAGTTGTAGCTGCTGGTTTAGCTGAAATTGTATAAGATAATTCTTTTGTACCAGCATATTTCTTTCCATTAAATTTAACTGTTACTTTGTAAGTTCCAGCTTTTGTGCTGTTAGCGTCAGAATAAGAAACTGTATAATTATCAGCAGAAATTACAGCACCAGTACTATCTTTTACAGTAACAGAAGGTTTCTGAGCCTGTCCATTTTCTGTGAAAGAAGTTTTATCTAAATCGATAGATGCAATTTTAGCGATTGGAGTAGATTTTCTAACATCACCGCAATTTACACATGTATCATCAATGGAACCATCTTTTTCTAAAGTTGCAGCTTTTACAACTTCTTTATATTCAGGTTTTGTTAATGATTCAATAGCATTGGAAAGGTGAGTATTTGCTTCAAGGATATTAGCTTTATATAATGTGTCATGTTTTAAAGCATCCTGAGCTTCTTTATATTCTGTTTTAAAATCAGAATATGGCTTAGCACAGTATTCAGTTTCTTTTTCAAGATAAGAATCAGCAGTTTTTATTGTAGATTGTAAAGCTTTTACTTCATCACTATCAGAAGCAATTACAACGTGCTGAGCGATGTTTTCCTTGTCTGCATGGAATTTATATGTATAATCTTTATAACCTAAAGCGGAAACAGTAACACTCCAGTATCCTACTGCTTCATCTCCAGAAAGATCAAAACGAGCAGATTCTGTTAAACCAAGCTGAATTCCCATTGATTTATGCATCCAGTTATCAGCAGCAAATTTTGTACCATAAGTTTTTACTGGAGTTGTATAAGTACTGTCATCTCCATAGAAAGTCCATTTTACAGACTGAAGATTAGCACCAAGATCACCGTAATCTCCATTTAGGTCGAGACGTAAAGTCTCACCATAAGAACCAACAGCGTCTCCAGAACGTAAGTTGGAGTCACACCGGTTGCTTCTTTTAATGCCTCATCTTTAACACCGGATTCTGTTCCTTCGTTACTTCTTGCAGAAAAAATAAATGAACCATCTTCCTGTTTTTGTAGCAGTTTTTAAACCGTAAGTGTTAGCTGTAACATTTGCAGTTTTTGGTAAGATTTTAATTGGTTTTCACCATAACCACCAACAAGAGTTCCACCATTTTCAACAACAGTGTGGTTTGCTTTTAATGCATCTAAATCTGTAGTTTTTACTTTAACAGGAACATATTTTGTACCTTTTACTTCATAAGAAGTTAATTTATATTGCGTACCATCAGTATCAGTAATAGTTCCCTTAGCATAGCTTACACCTGTAGCATCTGTGGATGATTGATAGAATTTTTTACCATCTTTACTCCAGTGAGAAACAGAAAATTCTTTTGTGGTATCATCAGAAGCTTTTGCTTCAATGACTGCATTTCCTTGGAAACTTCCTCTGTGAAGTCCGTGATTTGTAGTTGCACGAGTAACGACGTCATATCCACCTTTATCTTTTTCATAATGAGAGTCTTCTACATCAGAGCTTGAAGTATCATTAGCATTATAAACACCTTCATTCGCCCAATACTCAGCCCAAGTAAGACCAACATAGCAATATGTCCATTCATCCTGCTGTGCATCATTAGCAGCCTTAACAATGTGAGCAACATGAAAGATATTCGCTGTCACAGGAGTCGCAGTTAAAACCATTGCACCACTCATAGCGATAGCAAAGGCTTTCCCAATTAATCTTTTACGCATATAGTTTTTCCTCCGTTTTTCTGCAATATAAAATAATAGCGCGTATATAGTTAGAAAACTCTAACTGTTGAAAAATATGATACCATACGAAAGGTTAGTGAACAATAACTATAAATGAGAATAATTATCAATATTTTGCTATCCATTAAGTGCAGGCACACTCTTATGGACACTGGACAGGATATTGATAATTATTCTGGAAGTTACTATAATTAAGGAAGTCATATTAAGAAATTCGTAAGAATTATATCCGCAGAAACGAAAGAACCACCTGATACACTAAAACCATCAAAGATACGAGGAGGAAAAGTATGAACCAGCCAAAGATCCTAGTCGTTGATGACGACAAAGAGATCGTAGGAGCGATCAAGAAACGTCTGGAAATGGAAGACTATGAAATCATAACGGCATATGATGGTCTGGAAGCCATGGATATCCTGATGGAACAAGAAGTCCAGCTTCTGATCATAGACGTTATGATGCCGAAGATGGACGGACTATCCGCAACGATGAAGATCAGGGAAAGCAAGAACATCCCGATCATCATTCTTTCAGCCAAGACAGAAGAAAGCGATAAGATCCTGGGACTATCTATGGGAGCCGACGACTATATCAGCAAACCATTCCGCCCAGATGAACTAGTAGCGAGAGTGAAATCCCAGCTGCGAAGATACATGCAGTTTGGAGGAATGAACGCCGCAGAAAGCAATAAGGAACAGATCATCAATGGCGGACTGATCCTTGACATGAAAGGAAAAAGGATGATGGTAGACGGAGAGCCAGTGAAACTGACTGCAACCGAATACAAGATCGTAAGTCTCCTGATGAACAATCTGGGCAGAGTATTTTCAGCAGATGAGATCTACGAACGCGTATGGAACGAAGAAGCCTATGCAACAGAGAATACCGTTATGGTTCACATCCGTCGTATCCGCGAGAAAATAGAAATAGATGCAAAAAATCCAAGATATTTAAAGGTGGTGTGGGGAATTGGATACAAGATCGAGAAAATGGACTAACAAAGTATTGATCACACTTGTGATGATCGCTATGACCCTGTCAGGGATATATGGACTCGATACGATCAATAACATGGCAGTGACAGGAGATAACAGCTTCAGTCTGGATGAACAGGATCAATCAGACTATATCAAAAACACACAGATGTCACTGTTTGATAAATGGGCGGATCAAGAAGGTGATAAAGTCTATTATACACAGGCAAATCATGTGTCAGAAAGTTTACTGAATAAGATAAAAAAAGAATCATTTGTGAAAGTAACGATGAAGGTCAAACCATATGATAAAAAGATGGTAACGACAACATCAACATATGGAACAGAAAATGCGAACTATACTGGGGGCAGGATTGAACATTTTCATATAGAAAGAGGCAAGACAGAGAAACTAAACAAAGACGGAAGTTTCAAAGGATGGGATCCGTATGACGAATACGATGAGTACAATGCGGATCAGACAGAATACTATGAATTCTATGGGGATAATTATACACTGCAGGATATATTCCCGGAACAGCTTCTGATCAATGATGAGAAGAATCAGCGTCTGGAAAATGCAGACATTGAGATTTCTTTGACAAAAAAGCACTAACAGAGATTGAAAATTTCCGAAAAGGATCAACAAAACAGATCACGACGGGAATCAAAACGATCATCGTTGTTTCGATCATTGAAGTAATCGGAACGATCCTGCTGTGCATCTTATTTGCACTTCAGGAAAAGCGAACCAGATTTTTTAGAGGGCTTGACAGGCTCTGGTGGAGATCATACTAGTGACAGCAACTACGCTGCTTGGACTGGCGATCGCATTATGCTTTGCAATCTGGGAATATACGATAGAATATACACAGGGCGGGATCACAGGTTCAACGATCGAGATGATCATGACGCTGAGTTATATCTCAGTCCCATTTTTTATCATGGCATTTGCCGTATGTATTCAGACTACGGTATGGAGGATTCGCCAGAAGAATCTTCTCGATTCAACATTTTGTCTGGGATATATTCGAAAATGGAGCCGTCAGGCAAAGACAAGAAGAAAGCTGGAAGATGAAGCGATGTCATTTGCACAAAAACATGCAAGAGACAGGATCAGACAGTACAGGGTCTTACGATATATTTTAACTGTCGGTACACTTGCTTGTATCATCATGGGAATGAGTGGAATGAATATTCCATCCCCACTCTTGTTTATAGCAGCAGTCATCTTTGTTTTTCTTATCAGATATTTTTCAAGATATTCAGACAAATATGCAAAAGAACAGAGAGATTTAAACATGCTGGTCGATCAGATCGAACGTATTTCCAATGGGGAACTGACGGCAACGACCGATATTTCACAAGAATCTGCGTATTATGAATACAGTCAGAAACTGACCAATATCGGGCAGGGAATGGAAAAAGCATTAGAAACACAGATGAAGGGCGAGAGAATGAAGATCGATCTGATCACAAATGTATCACATGATCTGAAGACACCGCTGACTTCTATCATCGGATACGTCGATCTCTTAAGCAGAGATCAGACATTATCTGCAGAATCAAGAGATTATGTAACCATCCTGATCAACAAGACCGAACGCTTAAAATCTATCATTTCTGACCTGTTTGAACTTGCGAAAGCAACAAGTGGAGATGCGAAGTAGATCTGGAAGAAATGGATATGAAACGTCTGGTAGAACAGACACTGGGGATATGCAGATCAGATAGAAGAATCTGGATTTGCGATCAGATATCAGTGCGAAGCTACACACACAAGATTTATCGGAGACAGCAGCCGCATGTACCGAGTGGTACAAAATGTCATAGAAAATGCCTTAAAATACTCCCTGAAAGGAACCAGAATCTTCCTAAGGATCACCGAAGCAGATCAAAATATAAAATTAGAAGTTATAAACACAGCATCCTATGAGATGAATTTTACAGAAGAAGAGATCATGGAACGGTTTGCCAGAGCGGAAAAATCACGTACCAGCGAAGGAAACGGATTAGGACTTTCCATCGCAGACAGTTTTACAAAGAATTGTGGAGGAGAGTTTTCGATAAGAATAGACGGAGATCAATTCCTGGTTACTATACAATTTAAACAATATTTAGAAGTAAACAAATAGATTTCATATGTTTTTTCACAAAATTGAAAAATTGTAAAAACTATGTTGAAAGGGTAGAAAACATAAATATAAAAGTATATACTAGTGGTGTCGACAATATGCAAATAGACCATTTGAGAGAGTGGTTTTTAAATCCTTTTTTCATGAAGTTTTGATACATGGTGACTTATGGAACGGTTGCGTATTTGGAGACATCTGCTTTTAAAGTCTCTTCAGACATTAAGATCTGGAGGGGCTTTTTTCTATAAAATCTAAGCAGAGTACCACGTCCATATTTTAATATGGGCGTGGGTGAATGCGTCCTGACGGACACATTATCGTTTTCCCTGATTCTGAATATACTGTTTTATTGTGTGCAGACTGTTTTCACTAACAGATGAAATAAAATAACTATCCGACCAAAAATAAGGTTTCCAGTAATATTTTTTTAAAATGGTTTCGCCATACAACTTTCGTGCTTTTCGTGCTGTTTGTGTTTTTAAAACATTTGCAAGTTCCGCCGGTGAAGTTGTTGTATCAGCTTCCATCAGGATATGGACATGATCCGATTCGCCATTGATCTCTAGGATGTGAAACCCTCTTTGATCTGCTACATAGTGGATACGTTCATAAACAACATCTTTTACTTTGCCTGTTAAGACTGGATGTCTGTATTTTGTAACAAACACGATATGGTATTGCAATAAAAAGCAACTATGCCGGTTTATATAATAATCTGTATTATCTTTCTTTCGCATGATGTATCTCCTTTACAGCTAAACATATGTTTGGTATAATTATACTATAAAAGTACGATATTTTCAACATATCAGAAAGGAGACAACCATATGGCATACCGTGTGACACAAAGAATCATTTCTTCGGATGATCCGTTATATCCATATTTTGATAATCTGTGCAGAAAGTCCAAGCTGTTGTACAATGCAGCTCTTTTTCGTGTGCGGAATATCTTTACCGGTTATGACAAAGAACATCGGACAGAGAACGAAGTCGAAGTCTTTCAAGAAGTTGCGTTATTACAACGATCTTATCCAAACATGCACGTCCGCAGAGTGATCTCTTATACACACATTGAAAAGATGATGCGTGTCACAGAGAATGCAGATTTCTTTTCCGGACTTCCAAGACAGACAGCACAGCAGATGGTCAAACAGTCAGTCACAGATTTCAAAAACTGGCTTGCTTCTTTAAGAGAATATAAAAAGCATCCAGAAAAGTATCTGGGTAAGCCTAAGATGCCTCGCTATAAGAAAAGTGACCTGACGACTGTGATCATCACAAACCAGGATGCTGTCTTGTATCGGGACGATATCGGGATGTCCTTAAAACTGCCTTTGCAAAAGCAACGCTTGTACTTTTCAAATCTTTCTTCGGATCCTGTATTAAAAGAAGTCAAGATCAAACCGTATTATGGTCGTTTTTTACTCTGTCTGACACTGGAAGAACCAGATGTTGCATTTGATCCTTCCGGATCTCATGTATGTGCTATTGATCTTGGAACAGATAACTTCGCAGCGATCGTATGTGATGATTACTCATCCGCAATATACAAAGGCGGAGCTGTCTTATCCAAGATCCAATGGTTCCATAAACAGAGAGCAAAGTATGTCTCCATCATCACAAAAGGTCATGAAAAGAAACACGCTGTTTCCAAGCGGTTAAGAGACCTTTCTTTCCATTATGCCAATTTTGTGAAAGACCAGTGCCACAAGATCAGTCGTAGTATCATTGACTTCTGTATGGAACACCAGTGTGGAACACTGATCCTTGGTGTGAATCTGCTCTGGAAGCAGAGATTCAATATGAATAAGATCAACAACCAGAATTTTGTCTCCATGCCGATCACTCTCCTGCGGACAATGATCACATATAAAGCTCTGAATGCCGGCATCAGAATCATAGAGCAGGAAGAAAGTTATACTTCC
>ENA-OQIC01000910-OQIC01000910.1-human-gut-metagenome-genome-assembly--contig:-NODE-910-length-11435-cov-3.004422_pt1 | contig 11435 bp, 9 predicted proteins | sample MGYA00242572_ERZ504736 | MGnify/ENA primary metagenome ERZ504736 (study PRJEB26092, sample SAMD00036201) | human gut metagenome | host: Homo sapiens | study: EMG produced TPA metagenomics assembly of... | reverse complement strand
TTTTTCTTAATGGAACTGATGAATTTGATTAAGGAAAAGGGATATACTCTTGAGATATCTCCCAAGACCACAAATCTTATCAAGGCAAGGCTTGCAGGACTGCCGGACAGCGAAACAGAGGTTTTATACTGTATGTCATTATTTCCGGAAAAGATAAGCATCGAAGAGCTGGAATTTCTGCTTCCGGAGCTTGACCGTCTGAACCTCATCCGCATTTTGGAAAAGCTTCAGGAGCGCCGTTTGATTAAAGAGATTTTAGTCGGATGGAATATTTATTATAAATTTGTTCATCGAATATTTCGGGAATATTTGTACGAGCATCAGAGTGTGGGAAAAAGAAGGATGTACCACCAGATGCTTGCACAGTATTATGAAAAGCAGGCGGAGACAAAGGAAAATTTTGCCTGTCTTCCAATGATTATTCACCACTATGAGAGATGCCGTAATCAGGTGAAAACTTATGAATACAAGATTAAATATCTAAAGGAATACTATACGATTATTAATGAAAACTTTCCTGTTCTTCATTGGGAGATAGAATACGGCGATGACGAATACGGCGTAACAAGGGGAGCAGAGGAAATGCTTGCCTTGGCAGAAGAAGTAATTCGTCTGGAAGACAGCTCTCATCAGGCACAGGAAATGAAAATGGAAATGTACTATGTAAAGGGGCGCTATAAAATTGCCATGGGAGAATACGACAAGGGTATTCAGTGCATTACGGAAAGCATGCAGCTGGCAGAAAAACTAGATGAAAAGAAAATGCTCCTTAACAATTTCAAACAGATGATTTTTTACGGTATTCAGGTAGAGGATTTTGTACAGGTGGAGGAATATGTTCAGAAAGGTCTGCGTTACCTTCAGAAGGAAGAAAAGGCAACAGAAGAAAGCGGCGTGTTTATGCGTCTGTTAGGCTGCTATTTCCTTCACAAAGGAGAGTACACAAAGGCAGAAAAAACATTAATCGAAGCTATGAAGGTTTTTCGGGAATGTGCAAAGGGAAAAGCACATTTCAATATGAGCATTGCTGCCTGTCAGGGATATCTGGGAGATTTAAGCCGTTGTCAGGGCGATTTGGAGATGGCAGCCGTGTATTATGAACGTGCCATTGAAATGGGCCAGGGAAAAGTAGTGACAAACGGACTTGGACAGTTTTATTCCGGTATGGGACAGATTTTCTATTTACAGAATAAGGATAAGGAAGCAAGACAGTATCTGGAAAAAGCAATTTCCTGTCTGAAACGTCATGGGTATTACTGGGGCTTGGAAAGAGCTCAAATTTATATGGCAATGCTTTTAAAACGGCAAAATTCTTTTGAGGAAGCAAAGGCTTATTATAAGGAAAGCAGGCAGATATCCGAGAAAATCAAGAATCCCACAACAATGGAACTGCTTCGGAAATTTGAAGAAGATATGTAGATAAATACAAGAACTTTCAAAAACGTCTAAAAAGAGATTATGCAAAATGACATTTATTGACGCTTTTTTGACACCTATAATGTATAATTTTACGTATAATATAAAGAGGAAAAGAGGGTGCGATATGAGTAATATTTTAATTACTGGTAAAGACTTAACACTGGAACAAATTGCTGCTATCTGTCGAGGACATGCAAAAATTGAGCTCGCAGAAGAGGCAAAGCAGAACATCATCGAATCCAGAAAGGTAGTAGATGACTTAGTTGCGGAAGAAAAGGTTGTATACGGAATTACTACTGGATTTGGTAAATTTAGTGATGTGGTGATTTCTCAGGATCAGTGTAAAGCGCTTCAGAAAAATCTGATTATCACTCATGCGGTAGGTGCAGGAGATCCTTTCTCAGAAGATATTGCAAGAGGAATTATGCTTCTGAGAATTAATAACCTTGTAAAAGGATTTTCAGGTATCAGATTAGAAACAGTACAGACAATGGTGGATATGCTGAACAAAGGTGTTACAGCATTTATTCCTGAAAAAGGTTCTCTGGGAGCTTCCGGTGACCTTGCTCCATTATCTCACATGGTTCTGCCAATGTTAGGTCTTGGTATGGCTTATTATGAAGGTGAACTGCTTCCTGGTGCAGAAGCTATGAAACGTGCAGGTATTCCTACAATTGAATTATCTGCAAAAGAAGGTCTTGCATTAAACAACGGTACACAGGCAATGACATCAGCAGGTTCTCTTGCATTATACGATGCACTGAACTTATTAAAGGTAGCTGATATTGCAGACGCTCTCTGCTTTGAAGCACAGAACGGTGTTGTAGATGCGTTAGACCACAGAGTACATGACGTACGTCCACATTCCGGACAGTTAGCAACAGCAAGAAACCTGTTAAAACTTCTGGAAGGAAGCAAGAACACCACACGTCAGGGTGAAATTCGTGTACAGGATGCTTATTCCTTAAGATGCTCACCTCAAATTCATGGTGCAAGTAAAGATGCAATCAACTACGTATTAGATAAAGTTAATATTGAAATCAATTCTGTTACAGATAACCCGATTATCTTCAAGGAAGACCGTGCAGGTATTTCAGGCGGTAACTTCCACGGTCAGCCAATGGCATTAAGCTTTGACTTCCTTGGTATCGGCGTAGCTGAACTGGCAAATGTTTCTGAAAGACGTATCGAGCGTCTGGTAAATCCGGCATACAGCGATTTACCTGCATTCTTAACACCTCATGGCGGTGTTTGCTCAGGATTTATGATCGTACAGTATTCAGCAGCAGCATTAGTATCTGAAAACAAAGTATTGGCACATCCTGCTTCTGTTGACAGTATTCCTTCATCAGCAGGTCAGGAAGACCATGTATCTATGGGTACGATTGCAGCTAGAAAAGCTGGAGAGATTGCTAAGAACGTAAGACGTGTTCTTGCAATGGAATTGATGGTTGCATGCCAGGGTATTGATATGAGAGGTAATAAAGGTCTTGGTAAAGGTACACAGGCTGCTTACGATTTAGTTCGTAAACAGGTTGCTACTTTAGATGACGACCGTGAATTGTACGGAGATATCAACTACTGTGAAGAAATCATTGAAAATGGTTCCTTAATCAAAGCAGTAGAAGAAGCGATTGGCAGCGCAATCGAAACAAGATAATATAATTTAAAGAGGGTGCGTTACGGCTGTGTTTGGAGAGGGACCCCTTTGCCAGTCGTAACTATCAAAAAAAGAGGGAGGTTTATTTTATGGAAAATTTGCTTAATCCTGTAATCGTGGCAGTGTTGCTTCTGTGTGTACTCTGCCTGTTGAAAGTAAACGTATTATTATCTATGTTAGTTTCACTGTTTGTGGCAGGTCTGATTGGTGGATTGCCACTTATCAGTACCGGAGATGAGGTAAGTATTATGAGTTCTGTAATTGCCGGTTTTAGCGGTAATGCAGAAACAGCGCTGGCATATGTACTGCTTGGTACTTTTGCATCTGCTATGGCGTATACTGGTATCACAGAAATCCTTTCCAAGAAAATCGCAAGAGTAGTAGGTGGAAATAAATGGATTTTGATTGGTATCTTATTGGTAATTGCGTGTGCATCTCAGAATATTATTCCAATTCACATTGCATATATTCCAATCCTCGTTCCACCATTACTGGCTATGATGAATAAGATGAAACTGGATAGACGTGGAGTTGCCTGTACCATCGCTTTTGGTCATAAGGCTCCTTACATTGCAGTTCCTATGGGATTTGGTTTGATTTTCATGGGAATTATCAGAGATAATATCAACGATAACGCAAAAGACTTTGGATGGAAAGTTACTGTTGGAGATATTACAGCAGTGAACTGGATTCTTGCAGTAGCTATGTTTATCGGTCTTTTGATTGCTTTATTTGTTACATACAGAAAACCTCGTGAATACAAAGACATTCAGTTAGAAGGCGTAACGGAAACAGAAGACTTAACACTGAAATATCAGCACTGGGTAACACTTGCAGCTATTGTAGTAGTAGTAGTACTTCAGATTAAGTTTGGCTCTCTGCCGATAGCAGCTCTTGGTGGACTTCTGGTTATGTTTATATTCCAGGCAGTAAAACCAAAAGATATTGACGAGCAGTTCCAAGGCGGTATTAAATTAATGGGCTTCATCGCATTTGTTATGCTAGTAGCAGGTGGTTTCGCAACTGTTCTGAAGAATACAGGTGCGGTAAATGAACTGGTTACAAGTGCCATTTCTTTAATGGGCGGAAATAAATGGATTGCAGCTACCATTATTACTTTAATTGGTTTATTAGTAACTATGGGTATTGGTACTTCCTTCGGTACAGTTCCTGTACTGGCAGTATTATACGTTCCGTTATGTCATCAGGTTGGATTTTCACCGGCAGCTACAATCGTTCTGATGTCTGCGGCAGCAGCTCTCGGCGATGCTGGTTCACCGGCTTCTGATACAACACTGGGACCTACATCTGGTTTGAATGCAGATGGTCAGCACGACCATATTTGGGATACTTGTGTACCGACATTCTTACACTTTAATATCCCGTTAATGATTGCGGCAATTGTTGCAGCTCAGATCCTATAAAAGGAGCTTTGGATGTTCGAATAATCAGGGCACCCATCATAGTTTATATAAACAATAGATTTGCAATCATCTATTGGATGTCATGCGAGAAGAACCTGTTCCGGCGCCTGCGGAGCAGGTTCTTTTCGCATAGAGCGCTATATCTTGTATAAAAAAATACAAAACTATACAAATTTACTCTGGAATATTTTGAAAAGATGTGTTACAATAGAAAAAGCGAAGACAGAAAGTTATTCGCAGCATAATATGTATAAAATTAATCAAAATATGAAAACTAAATTTAACAGGAGGTATTCATTATGCAGAAATACGTATGTGAACCATGTGGTTATGTATATGACCCAGAATTAGGAGATCCGGATAACGGAGTAGAACCGGGAACAGCTTTTGAAGATTTACCGGAAGATTGGGTGTGCCCAATCTGCGGATTAGGAAAAGAAGAATTTGTTCCTGAAGAAGCATAAGTTAAATTTAAAGATGAAACAAAAACAGGTTCTTTCAGAGCCTGTTTTTTTGTGGTAAAATGGGTTGGATTAACAAAAACGAATGAGGAGGACATGAGATATGAAGTTTACAAAAATGCAGGGAATTGGAAATGATTATGTTTATGTAAATTGTTTTCAGGAGCATATAGAAAACCCTTCTGAGGTATCCAGAAGAATTAGCGACAGACATTTTGGAATTGGCTCTGACGGATTGATTTTAATTAAATCGTCAGAAAAAGCGGATTTTGAAATGGAAATGTATAATGCTGACGGAAGTCAGGGCGCAATGTGCGGAAACGGAATGCGCTGTGTGGGAAAATATGTGTATGACTATGGTCTTACAGATAAAACACGTATTTCTGTGGATACAAAGAGCGGTATTAAGTATCTGGATTTAACAGTGGAAAATAAAAAGGTAAAACAGGTTCGTGTAAACATGGGAGAGCCTGTACTGGAAACAAAAGCAATTCCTATGATTTATGAAGGGGAAAAGGCTATCAGTCAGCCGTTTAACGTAGGACAGGATATTTATGAGATAACAGCTGTATCTATGGGAAATCCTCATGCAGTGGTATATGTAGACAATGTGAAAAATCTGCCTTTGGAGGAAATCGGACCGAAATTTGAAAAACATACAGCATTTCCGGAAAGTGTAAATACGGAGTTTGTCCGTGTGATTGACAGAAGGACCGTAGAAATGCGTGTATGGGAGAGAGGAAGCGGGGAAACCTTAGCCTGCGGAACAGGAGCCTGCGCCGTGGCAGTAGCGTCTGTTTTAAACGGATATACAGAAGATGAAGTGACTGTGAGACTTTTGGGCGGAGACTTGAAAATTTTCTGGGACAGAGCAGAAAACCTTGTTTACATGACAGGACCCGCAGAGGTTGTGTTTGAAGGTGAAATTGAAATTTAAGAAAAGGATTGAAGGAAAATGATTTTACAAAAGGATGAGTCTTGAGGATAAGAGGTTTTATTCCCATGTATTTTGTCTGGTTATGCCTATGGCGGTTCAGAACCTCATTAATGTAGGAGTGACCTCCACAGACGTTATTATGCTGGGAAAGTAGGGGAAACGGCATTGTCGGGAGTATCGCTGGCAAATCAGATTTACTTTATTTTATCCCTGCTGTATTTTGGGCTTACCTCCGGCGCCTGTGTTTTGACTGCGCAGTATTGGGGGAAAAAGGATACGAGAACCATTGAAAAGGTCATGGGAATGTCTTTTCGCATTTCCATTCTGGCGGGAATTGTGTTTGCGGCAGTGGCATTTTTCTTCCCGTATCAGCTCATGCGTATTTTTACGGCGGATGAAGCAGTAATTGCCGCAGGTGTCAGTTACTTGAAAATCGTGGCGTTTTCTTATGTATTGTCAGCCTTTACAAATGTATATTTAAACATTATACGAAGCATTGAGCAAGTTGTCATAGCGACAGTTGTCTATGGAACTTCTCTTGCGGCAAATATTGTTTTAAACGCAATCTTTATTTTCGGACTTTTCGGGGCACCGGCTATGGGAGCGGCAGGGGCGGCTCTCGGAACACTCTGTTCCCGTGCCGTTGAAGTGGTGATTGTGGTATTTTATGCAGTGAAAATAAACCATGTGGTGAAAATCCGGTTTAAAGACTGGTTTGTAAAGGATAAAGCACTTGCAAAGGATTTCTTTACCTATGCTTTCCGGTACTCTTAAATGAGATTGCATGGGGAGCGGGAATGGCTGCGATTTCAGCGATTGTAGGGCATTTGGGAAGCTCTGCGGTAGCAGCTCATTCTGTGGCGCAGGTGTGCAGACAGCTTTCTATGGTTATCGGATTTGGTATTTCCAGTGCAACGGCAATTATGATTGGAAAAGCCATTGGTGAGAAAAAAGAAGAGCTGGCAAGGGAATACGGAAAGAAATTCGTCAAAATTGCCATTGTATGCGGTATCGGTGGCGGATTGCTCATATTGGCGATTTCCCCATTTGTGCGAAGTATGCTGAACCTGACACCGCTGGCAAAAGCTATCTTACAGCTATGATGTTTATTATGTCTTACTATGTAGTGGGACAATCCATTAACACTACTTTGATTGTAGGGGTATTTCGTGCCGGCGGAGATACACGGTTTGGACTGATTTTGGATGTGGGCGTTATGTGGCTTTGCTCTATTTTAGGAGCGGCAGTGGGAGCTTTTGTCATTGGAATTCCAATGCCTTGGGTGTATATTCTGCTGTGCAGTGATGAAATTATTAAAATACCATTTCCATATATCGGTATAAAACTTATAAATGGTTAAATAACGTGACACGATAAAAATAAGGGGGAAACCTCTTATTTTTTGTTTCATAGGAAATTGCGTCCTATGAAACAAAAATGCTCCGCAAGGATGCGCAGCAATGCAATCTTTTTATCAAATGCTCTTGACAAAAAGAAAATTGTGCACTTTGGATAATGTAAAATCGACTTTGGTTTCCATAACCTGAAAAACCCATGTTTTTCCTTTAAAAATAAAAAATTTTTATCTTCCTCGGAGTGTTAAAAACACGTTAAACAATGGATTTGAAAAGGAAAATGGATATAAATGGTACAGAATTGTGCAATATTTCCCCTTTCTTTTCGGAAGAAAAAATGGTATACTGTGGAATACAAAATGTTGTGAAAACAAAAGTGAAAAAATATTATGAAATACCAGATATAGTGTTACAAAAGTTTATGAGGTGAAAGTGATGATGTATGTAATTAAGAAAGACGGAACAAAAGAGGATTTCAATATCCAGAAAATTGTGCGTGCAGTGAACAAATCTGCATCCAGAATTATGTATGACTTTAAAAAGGATGAGATTGATTTTCTTTGTGAATACGCAGAGGAAAAAGCGCAGTCCTTGGAGAAGGAAGAAATCTCTATTCAGGATATGCACAATATTGTAGAGGGAGCACTGGAAAAGGTAAATCCTGCGGTTGCAAAAAGCTACCGTGATTACCGCAATTACAAACATGATTTTATTCACATGATGGATGAGGTTTATACAAAGAGCCAGTCCATCCGATATATCGGCGATAAGAGCAATGCCAATACAGACAGTGCTCTCGTTGCTACAAAGAGAAGTCTTATTTTCAATGAATTAAATAAAGAATTATATCGAAAATTCTTTATGACAAGAAACGAGCTTCAGGCATGTAAAGACGGATATATTTATATTCATGACCAATCCGCACGTCTGGATACCATGAACTGCTGTCTGTTTGACGTGGCAAACGTGCTGCGGGGCGGCTTTGAAATGGGAAATGTATGGTATAACGAGCCAAAGACGCTGGACACTGCTTTTGACGTTATGGGAGACATTATTTTAAGCACGGCAGCGCAGCAGTATGGCGGGTTTACTGTACCGGAGGTAGATAAAATCCTTGCGCCTTATGCAGAGAAAAGCTATCACAAATATTGCGAGGAATTCTTGAAATACGTAGATGCTGACTGGGCGCCTGCAAAGGAGAGAGCACATCAGTATGCCATGGACAAGGTTCGCCGTGATTTTGATCAGGGTTGGCAGGGAATTGAATATAAATTAAATACCGTTGGTTCTTCCAGAGGCGATTATCCTTTTGTTACCGTGACATTGGGACTGGGAATGGAACGTTTTGAGAAAATGTGCAGTATTTCTCTTTTAGAAGTACATAAAGAGGGGCAGGGAAAAGAAGGGCACAAAAAACCGGTGCTGTTTCCGAAAATCGTATTCTTATATGATGAAAATATTCATGGAGAAGGAAAGGAAGGCGAGGATGTCTTTGAAGCTGGAATTTCCTGTTCCGCAAAGACCATGTATCCGGATTGGCTTTCTTTAAGCGGAAAGGGATACATATCCAGCATGTATAAGCGATATAAGAAAGTTATCAGTCCTATGGGATGCAGAGCCTTTTTAAGCCCTTGGTATGAAAGAGGCGGTATGACACCGGCAGATGACAATGATGTTCCTGTATTTGTGGGAAGATTTAATGTAGGTGCGGTAAGTCTTCATTTGCCTATGATTTTGGCAAGGGCACGTTCAGAGGACAAGGATTTCTATGAAGTGCTTGACTTTTATCTGGAAATGATCCGCAATCTTCATATCCGTACTTATGATTACTTAGGAGAGATGAAAGCATCTACCAATCCTCTTGCTTACTGTGAAGGCGGATTTTACGGCGGTAATTTAAAACCTTCTGATAAGATTAAACCGTTATTAAAGCCTATGACAGCATCTTTCGGTATTACAGCTTTAAACGAGCTTCAGGAGCTGTATAACGGTAAATCCATTCGTGAAGATGGAAAGTTTGCGTTAGAGGTGCTTCAGTACATCAATAAAAAGGTGGAGCAGTACAAGAAGGAAGACGGTAATCTGTATGCAATTTACGGCACACCGGCAGAAAGCCTCTGCGGACTTCAGGTAGAGCAGTTCAGAAAGAAATACGGTATTGTGGAAGGGGTTTCTGACAGACCTTATGTAAGTAACAGCTTCCATTGTCATGTAACAGAAGACATCACTCCGATTGAAAAGCAGGATTGTGAAGGTAGATTTTGGGAGCTTTGCAACGGCGGAAAAATTCAGTATGTGCGCTACTATCGGGTATAATGTGGATGCAATCCGTGCCTTAGTCAGACGTGCTATGGATTTGGGTTATTATGAGGGAGTCAATCTTTCTCTTGCATATTGTGATGATTGCGGACACGAAGAATTGGAAATGGATGTGTGTCCGGTATGCGGTTCTAAGAATTTGACAAAGATTGACAGAATGAACGGATATCTGTCTTACAGCCGTGTACATGGAGATACTCGTTTAAATACGGCAAAGATGGCTGAAATCGCAGAACGTAAATCTATGTAAGAAAGATTTTCTTTAAGATTTTGTTTCATTTTTGAAAAAATTGTGATACCATATTTTTGACTTTATAAAAATTTTAGAAAAGCAGAGGGATAAGAAATATGGAATCGTATGGATATTTGTTAGACTTGGCATTAATCTTGCTGAGTACGAAAGTATTTGGGCTTATTACAAGAAGAGTAAAGCTGCCGCAGGTAGTAGGTGCTCTTTTGGCAGGTTTGATTTTAGGACCGGCGTGTATCGGCGTACTGCATCAGACAGATTTCATTTATCAGGTTTCTGAAATCGGCGTTATTGTATTGATGTTCTGTGCCGGTTTGGAGACAGATGTTGATGAATTGAAGAAAAGTGGAAAAGCTTCCTTTGTAATTGCGTTGCTGGGAGTAATTGTTCCGCTGTTAGGCGGATTTGCAGTGGCAGCGTATTTTAACAGACCGGGTATGCTGGAGCCGGCGGCAGATGTAAGCGTAATTTTACAGAATGTGTTTATCGGTGTTATTCTCACTGCAACATCGGTAAGTATTTCGGTTGAAACTTTAAAAGAAATGGGAAAACTGAATACAAAAGCGGGAAATGCTATTTTAGGCGCAGCGATTATTGATGATATTTTAGGTATTGTGGCGTTGACTATCATTACCAGCTTAGCAGACTCATCTGTAAATGTTGCTTTGGTATTTATTAAGATTATCGGCTTCTTTATCTTTGTGGGAGTGGGCGGATACCTGCTTCACATTATCTTCCAGAAATGGGTGAAGGGATATGAAAGAGATTTACAGCGTTTCGTTATTTTGGCATTTGTAATCTGTTTACTGTTTTCTTACTGTGCAGAGGAATTCTTTGGAGTGGCAGACATTACCGGCGCATTCTTTGCAGGACTTATTATTACAAAGACAACCCATACGACTTATATTGCAAGACGATTTGGAATTTTATCTTATATCCTTTTATCGCCTGTATTTTTCGCAAATATCGGTTTGCAGGTAGAGCTTCCAAGCATGAGCCCGATGATTATAGGATTTGCGGTTACTTTGGTAATCGTTGCTGTTCTCACAAAGGTAGTGGGCTGCGGTGCAGGTGCGAAGCTTTGCAAATACAGCAATAAAGACTGTATACGTATTGGTGCAGGTATGGTTTCCAGAGGCGAGGTCGCCTTGATTGTAGCGGCAAAGGGAAATGCCATTGGACTGATTTCCGCTGATTTAATGGGTCCGATTGTTATTGTGGTAGTAATTACGACGATTATTTCACCAATTCTTTTAAAAATGACTTTCAGCGAAAAAGACCATAAGGACGAAGGCAATGATTTTGTAGAAAGTGATTTGATGAAACAGTTAGAAGAATATGACGAGGAAATGGAAAAAGAACAGTCTCGTTACGTAACAATAAAAGATAAGAAATAAGAGAAAGGGAGTTGTAGCATTTTAATGCGGCAACTCTCCTTTGTTAGAGGGAGAAAAAATGGCAGCAGTTTTTTTAGCGGCAGTAAATGCAAAATATATACATTCAAATTTGGCAGTATACAGCATGAAATCCTATTGCAGAGAATATGAAAAATATGTGGAGATAGGAGAATATACAATTAATCAGCAAAAGGATGAAATTTTAAAAAGTAT
>ENA-OQIC01000907-OQIC01000907.1-human-gut-metagenome-genome-assembly--contig:-NODE-907-length-11454-cov-1.601925_pt1 | contig 11454 bp, 11 predicted proteins | sample MGYA00242572_ERZ504736 | MGnify/ENA primary metagenome ERZ504736 (study PRJEB26092, sample SAMD00036201) | human gut metagenome | host: Homo sapiens | study: EMG produced TPA metagenomics assembly of... | reverse complement strand
TCCATACTTCTATTAATTATGTCTTGCTTTATTATAATATCATATATCCCTATCTATTTAAAGTTTATGGTGTATATTAAATTATTACCTTACATAGAAAAAGCCAGCCACAATTATGTGACCAGCCTCTCTTCTACTTGCTCTATTTTTTGGTACGTTCTCCCTCAGATTCCATTACCTGTTGCATAGCTTTCTGTCCAGTGCGTCTTGCAACTTCTTCCTTTTTCTCATTCAGTTTTGCAAGGACAGATTCTTTTTGACGGTTCTTTTTATCTTTTGGTGCAGCATTATTCTTAAGTCCGTCAATCATATTATAATTTGCTTCCTCTGTGATTTCCGCACTTCGCAGGTATTCTCCATTCTCCATGTACTTCTGCCAGTTATCCAATTTCGGTTTATAGCCTTCTGTCTGCTCCTGCACTGGCGGATGCAGAGAATCAAGAATCTTCTGTTTTACTACATCATCAATCCGTTGTAGGTGCTGTCTACAAGCACATTACCTTTCTGATCTAAGACTACATACGCAACATCTTTCCCATACTGCTCATGTTCCATAAGAAAATAATTTTTTCCCTCTACCAACAGGTAATCTATTACTTCCCATGTTCCGTCTTTTCCCTCTATTTCATATCCAACTGTATCTTTGTAAGTCCACCGCTTTCTGAAGATGTGACTTCATAAAATCAGGAATCTCTATAAAAGTGTCTTTGTTTACATAGTAAGTGGTCGTGGCACCATTATCATTAAGGATCAGCACATCACTGGTACTGACTGCATGACCTTTATAATTATGGGGCTGTTTCTTCTCCAGATCCTTTTTTATCTGCTCTGGCGTTTCTCCCGGTTTCATTGTTCCAAGATACACCTGTTCATAATTTGCCACCTGCACCGGAATCTGATCCTGTGCAAGTTCTTCATAGGTACGGAAAAGAAGATTTCTCAATTCCGGTTTCTTTTTTAACTGATAAACTGCAAACTGACTTCTACTCATTCTCCATCCACCTCCAGATCTGCTTTATAAATTTCTACCATTTTCTGCAATTCTTCATATCCCTCATCGCTAAGATAATAGAGCTTCTGAATCGTTGTAAAATCAGCAGCTTCATATCTTCGTCCAGATAGGAAAAATCTCATCCATTGCTTCCATTGTCTGTACCCGGTTTCCTGCATCAAAAATTGCCACTGCTATATATTCATCTTCCTCAAACCTTACTATCATAATGTTACATCTCCCTTCTTATGTGCATTGGATTTTCTTTCGATGTATTCTGCTCCTGCTCTTTTATTTCGCCTGACGCTCTCTGAGTGCCTGAAGAACAGATTCTTTTCTGCTCTTTGGCTGCGGAACATTTTCTTTTTGTACAGGCTTCTCCGCTATTTTCGTAAGCTCCTGCTTTTGAGCAAAATATTTTTCCACATCATCCATTGCTTTCTGTACTAATGGACTTTTCTTATAATGCTGAATCATATCCACCTCTTCCCGATCAACTTTTCCAAGTCGCATAAGGTCATACGGTCCGTCGTAATCACTTCCATCATGCAGTTCAAATCCAACACCTTTTATTCCATTCATGCGATCTGCAGGAATTGTTTCATAAATGCGTAGGGCTTCTTCCAAGGTAAGGTTCTCATGATACTCACCCATAACAGGAAATTCCATACACTCTGCAACATAAAAAGTAATCGTGGCTTCTGGCTGTTCCTGCTCTGGTTGCCTGGTAAAAACAGAGAGTGTTTCCGCATTTTCCAGACGTGAAAGCAATGATCGGGCAGTGACTACATCACTGTCTATATCCGATTCTTCCGACACCTCAATCAGCCAGTTTTTTAAACCTGCTGTATCCTTGTTCAAAATATCCTCTGTGATTTTCTCGACCTGTTCTTCCCTATTTTCAACGGTATCCTTATATCCATAAGTATCATACTCATAACTAAAATTATCCAAGTCCACTGCGAGTTTCTTGATTTCCTGCTGATCAAGATAGGCTTCTGATTCCTTTATATATCTGCCAGAGTAATTCTTTCTTCTAAGATTGGGTTAATGTCTACTTTAATGCCTGCTATTGCCATACCATAAGAATTCAATTCGTTAAAAAAACTATCCTCCCGAATATTTCCCCGATAAGAAAGCACTACATCAAGATCAGAATCTGCACGATACAGGTCATCTCTGCTTCTGGAACCATGTACTCTCGCCCCAATCAATGTAACTTCATTTTCCAGTCCCATTTCTTCCAGAACAGCTCTTGCATGAAATAAAACTTCATATTCAATTTCTGCCCTCCCCATTCCATTCAATGCTGTTTCACATCTGCCAAGTTCCGAAGTGAATCGAACATCTCCACTGGCCAGCACTTCTTTAGAATGACTGATTACCTTATCCCGAAACTCCCTGTCATCAACTTTTACACATTCAACATCTTCCAAACCTTCATTTTTCAGGCTGGCATACATTGCTTTCTGAATAGAATCTTCTGGATTTCCACAGGCATCTCCTGAAATTTCATGAAGTTTCTGATCATAAACCAGGTATTTATAGCCTTCCTCAGTCGGTTGCACTGTTAAATACATACCAGACATTTTAAATTGTACGGTTATTCCTTCATAATTTTAATGCCGGTTCCCTGTCATGACCATCAAAAAAGCCTTTGGACAATTACGTTCAAACTGTATCTTCTCCATTCTCTCTTCTTCTGCATATTCAATTTCTGCATACAGTTCTTCATAATCCATCACATTTGCACCTTCTAGGGGCAATCCTTCTTCCTCTAAAATGTTCTCCATTGCTTCTGAAATAGAAATATCCGGATTATCGTAGACACCACCATCCAGTTCCAGATAGTCCTTATCATAGAATGTATAATCATAACCATCTTCTACTGTCTGGATTGTAAAATACTTCTCTCCAATCTGGTATGCTATCTCTGTATCATGCCCTGCCAAACTGTTGCGTATATCTTTAAAAGTATTGTATATCTGCGGATTCAACCATCCTTCCACTTTCTGACAATCATAGATCAGCGTATCTATTCCATTCTTACACTGGATGAAATCAAGACTGCCTCGCAGCGGTGCCGTATTTTCAATTCCAAGAGCTTTCATTTTATGGTTTGGCAGAGAGTAATATGCTCCGAGGGCAGCTCCAAGATCCTTATATCGCTCAATCTTCATTCCACCTTTTGCTGCCAGATCTTCGATCACATAATATTGGTCAATATAATGATTTTCTGGCATTTTCAGGTCAATGCCATTATTTTCTCTGACTTTATGTATCTCGAAAAAACTGAATTTCTGTTCTTCCCCCTGCTGATTCTGTCCGGTCAATGTCGGCTCCCATGTATCCGTACTGATTGACTGCTGTTCCATGATTTTCATAACTGTTCCGTCTGCTAAGATGACTGTTGCCTGGTCTGGAATGTCCATCAGGTCATATACCGTTACACCATTTTCTTCCAGATATTCTGAAATAGCTTCCCTGGCTCCTTCATCAAATCCATGCCAGATGTCTTCTGCCACCAGTGTTCCATTTTCCGATACGATAATATCTGCCACGTCCTGACCGTATTCCTCACTCCTCATCTGGAAGAATCGCTCCCCATGATACGTTTTCATATCCATCGCATACCAGGTGCCTGTATGTCCGTCTGCTTCATACTCTCTTGTAGTTTCAGTGATATGCTGATTTTTCACACCAAGCACCTCTTCCAGTTTCCGGGTACGGATTTCTTTTCTTGCCATATCAATAAATCCATTCAGGACTGCAGGATGGCTGCCCACAATATAGTCCCTGTTCAGATTTATTCCTCTGCTGATATTTTCCGGAATATCAATGCCATCTGCCCACCGTTTATTGCCATCAGAAAATCTTCCATCATAAGAAAGTTGCTTTAATGTGTTTGCCAGAACAAAGGCAACACGTTCTTCTCCATATTTCCGATCACATCTATCGCAGTATCCGGGTTCAGACTCATGCCATCAAAGTTTTCTGTGATTGCCTGTTCGATTGCATTTTTACAGTCAATATTCAGTTTTCTGGAATCCAGGTAAGCATCTACATTTCTCTCCTGCATAGCCTTTTCCAAAGTTCCCATATAAACTTCCGGATATGCTTTTACCGGATTGGCATTTAACATCTCAGCTCTCTGTGCCACAAAGTCCGGCAGTTCTGTAAAACCAAAGGAATCCACATAGTATGCGGTTAATCTGCCGCCCCGGTTCATAATGATCACATCACTGACTGACATGGAATGCCCGGTAAAATCGTTTGGTCGTTCTATATTAAAACGCTCAAAAAGATTGTCCAGTGTCGTAGCATCTCTCAGTCTTTCACTGTAAACCATCTGATAGTCTTTGCCATCTACGGTAAATCCCATTTCTTTTGTTCGCTTCCAGACTTAAAATTGGTACCCTCTTTCTTCCTGTCCGCTGTTGATCTGGTAAATTCCATAGCGGTTTCCATCACTTTCTAAAAGAAGTGTTTTCTTTGATTTTTGCTTTTTCTTCCGGTGTCATAACCGTTTCCTGACTTCTCCGGTAATTTTCCCATTCAAATTTCGTCACTCCGAATAACCCGTCATGCTGTAAAATATCCAGTTCCAGATTCATAACCCTCTGTGACTGTTCCTGACCACTCACTGCTCCGGTCAGCCCGTAAACTGTTACTCCCTCATGGTGCAGTTCCACTGCCCGTTCCCTGGTAAGCGGAAGCATACTTCTGAATAAAATCCGGCTTCATGCAATTCTGATAAACCGATCATCGAATCCGGCAGACTGTCAATCTGTTCCTCCGCTTCTCCAATCAGTTTTAGTACCGCTTCCCTGTTTCCATCCAGAATAGATTCTGCAAGATTCTCTGCCAGTTTTTCCGTTGCTTCCCTGTCATCCAGTTTATAAGCAAAATTCACGATAAGGTTTCTCTGGTCATTGCTGAAAATCGTCCGTTCCTGTTCCAGACGGTTGATGGTCTGCTCCGCATACTGCATGACACTCAGTTCTTCTGTCTGCTCCACAGCAGTTACTTCCTGCTCTGGCCTTTCGATATGAAGTTCCTTGAGTTTTTCCTCAATCTGTCCGATCATATCAGCAGAAGTCTTACGGATGGTGTCCATAGAGCACGAAGCTCTTTCATATTTTACCGGAAGACCAGCTCGCAATATAGGAAAAGGAATACTCCGATGTATCCAGTCCAAAATGGTTGCATACCACATAGGCAACACTTTCTGCTTCCACTTCCCTTGTAAGCTGGTCTTTTACGATGCCCTCTGCTTCCATCTGGTCACGATCATGCAATACTGCATGTGCCGTTTCATGCACCGCTGTTTTCATGGTCTGTGCTTCACTCATGCCAGGCTGGACAGCGATATATTTATCGACAAGCTGATAAAAGCCTTTCGCCTCCCCATCAATCTCAATAAAACGGATGGGAACCGGGGCAACCGTTTTCAGTGCTTCCATAAAATCATGGTAGATCAGAACATCCCCCTCCAGTTCTGATACCTCAAACTCTGGAATCGGTTCTCCTGTGGTCTGACTGACATCAAATACTGTCGTAACCCGGAATCTTGTAATGACACGCTCTACTACTTCTGTTTCCGGCTGTCCATCTTCCCCGATCACAATCTCTCCTGTTTCCGGATCAGTTTTTTCAATCTCCTGTTTCTCTTTAAACGGAGCCGGGGCAATGATCTGGATGCCTTTTTCCCCTCTTTTTACCTGCCGGTTAAATTTCTTCTGCCATGCCTGATACCCCGCTACCAGTGTCGCTTCCGGTTTCTGCATGGCGATCAGCAGAGTATTATTGAAACTGTAATTATGGAACTTTGCCATTGTATTCAGATATTCGCTATACTTTTCTGATGTGAATATTTCTGCAACACCCTGTTCCAACTGCTCTGTAATCTGCTTTAATTGTTCTTCTCTGTTTGCCATAATCAAATCCTCCATAGAAAATCCCGCCAAAGCTCTGGTCACTCTGACGGGATACCCTTTATAACTCCTGTTCATGTTTCTTTTTAGGTTTCTGCTGTGTTTCTCTTGTCTGCTCCTGCTGTTTCTGTTCTTTCAGTCTTTCCAGAACAGACGTTTTATGAACACTGTCAGCAATTCTGTCCTGTCGTTCCTCCGGCATGTTTACTTCCGGGTTTTCCCCGATTCCCTCATCTGCCAGAAGATTTTCTCCCCCTTTCTCATCCATGTTGAGCATGGCATTTAATTCTGCCAGACGTTCCATTTTTTCACTCAGTTCCGCTTCTTTCGGGAATGGCTTCTGCACCTCTTCCTGTGCGGTCTTTAACTGCTGTTGTACCGTTTCCAGATTCTGCTCGGTATCTGCCAGCTTTTTCCCGATTGCAGAGAGTGCATTATGAATTCTCTGGATATTGCCCAGAGTATCCTTTCCGAACTCAATCTTATAAGAACATTTTCCCTTAATCGTCATGGTATAAGTATTCGACAGGAAATTATATTCTGAAGAAGTGCAAAACCATGATATTCCCCGATCTGCCCTGCTGATTTCACGGACTTCAAGCCGGATGCTGCTGAAAGTAGTGCAACTCCCGCTTCTTTTTTATCGGTATACAGCTTTCCACCGACTGTCATTGCAAAGTGGTCATTATCCTGTAAATCTATTCCTTTAACCACATCTGCATCCACACGCATACCGGCAATCTTCTCTTTTAATGCGGTAATCTGTACTGGATACCGCTTTGCAATATCCGATTCCAGACGATAGATCTGACTGGTGTGGTTTGCTTTCAGAAGTTTCAGTTTACTTACCTGCACATCCAGATCCATCTTTTCTTTGATGTATTCGTTTCCTGTTGCCAGTGCCTTGATCTCTGCATAAGATAGAGCTGTATCATCTACATCTTCACAGGCACGCACCGGGGATTTACTGGTCATGATCTGTGAAATAAACTTCTGCTTGTTTTCCAGAATCTGCCACATGTACGAATCGAACGTATTTTCCGTTACATACCGGAAGATTTTTACCTTGTCATTCTGGTTTCCCTGTCTGAGAATACGTCCCTCCTGCTGTTCCAGATCAGACGGTTTCCAGGGGCAGTCCAGATGATGCAGTGCAAGTAATCTGTCCTGGACGTTGGTACCAGCACCGAGTTTCGGAGTGGAACCCATCAGGATTCTTACCTGCTGCCCGCACCTTTGCAAACAGCTCCGCTTTTCTTACTTCCGTATTATATTCATGAATAATGCGATCTCCTCTTTCGGGATTCCCCGTTCCACCAGCTTGTTTCTTACATCATCATACACGTTGAATGTTCCATCATTTTTCGGTGTGCTGAGGTCGCAGAAGATCAACTGGGTAGCCTGTGTATCTTTTCCGTCCTCCCATACCTGGAAAGCATTCTCCACACAGGCATTTACCTTGCTTTCCCCTGCATCCGGTAGCATATCATTCAAAAGCCTCTGGTCTAATGCACATTTTCTTCCGTCATTGGTAATCTTGAGCATGTTATCTACCCTTGGATCTACTGCACCGCCCCTGACCTGTTCTGCACGTTCCGAAAAGGCTTCCACCATTTCTTTCTGTTCCTCACTCGGCTTTAATACTTCATTGATATATTCTGCTTCCGGTACAGGAAGATTCAGCATATCTGCAGTCTGAATATCCGCAGCTTCTTTAAATATGGAAATCAGTTCTGGAAGATTAAAGAAACGGGCAAATCGTGTTTTTGCACGATAGCCCGTCCCTTCCGGTGACAATTCGATTGCCGTAACTGTTTCTCCAAAAGTTGCTGCCCACGAATCAAAATGTCCCATTCCCATATTCATTAAAGTACCATACTGGAGGTATCTCATAATGGTGTATAATTCAGTCATACTGTTTGATACAGGTGTTCCCGTTGCAAACGTGATTCCCTTTCCCCCGGTAATCTCATCCATGTACCTGCATTTCATAAACATATCTGAACTTTTCTGTGCATCGGTCTGTGAAATGCCTGCCACATTCCGCATTTTTGTGTATAAAAAAGGTTCTTGTAAAAATGTGACTCGTCCACAAACAGCCTGTCCACGCCTAGTTGCTCAAAAGTCACCACATCATCCTTTCGTGTCTGGTCATTCAGTTTTTCCAGTTTTGCTTTCAGGGTTTTCTTTGTCTTTTCCATCTGCTTGATCGTATACTGCTGTCCCGCTTCCTCTTTTGCTGCTTCAATAGAATAGGTAATATCTGCGATCTGATCTTCCAACAATGAAATCTGCCTTTCCCTGGAAAGCGGAATTTTCTCAAACTGGCTGTGTCCGATAATGACCGCATCATAATCCCCTGTTGCGATTCTGGAACAGAACCGTTTTCTGTTTGCCGGTTCAAAGTCTTTCTTCGTTGCCACCAGAATATTTGCTCCCGGATATAAGCGTAAAAAATCGCTTCCCCACTGTTCCAGCAAATGGTTCGGAACCACATAAAGACTCTTTTGTGCCAGTCCCAGACGCTTGCTCTCCATACCGGCTGCGATCATCTGGAACGTCTTGCCTGCACCTACACAGTGTGCAAGCAGGGTATTATTTCCATAAAGGATATGTGCCACCGCATTTTTCTGATGCTCCATCAGCTTAATTTCCGGATTCATTCCGACAAACTGAATGTGACTGCCATCATATTCCCTTGGCCGGATGCTGTTAAACCGTTCATTATAAATTTTGCAGAGTGTTTCCCGTCGGCTCATATCCTTAAAAATCCACTCTTTAAACTCTTCCCGGATCAGTTCCTGCTTCTGCTGTGCCAGGGTGGTTTCTTTCCGGTTCAGTACCCGGTGTTCCCCATCCGCATCATGTATTGTGTCATAGATTTTTGTGTCACGCAGATTCAGTGCATCCTCCAACAGCCTGTAAGCATTTGCCCTTTGTGTTCCGTAAGTTGCGGTGGAAAGCGGGTTATTGCTGCTGTCCACGTTCTTTCCTTTTACGTTCCATTGTCCGGTCACTTCTGCATACTGTACTTTGATACGCTCATAATTGATATGCTGTCGTGGTGTATGGAATGTTTCTGCCATGAACTCTGTAATATAGTCCGGCGAAATCCATGTTGCACCAAGCCTTGCTTCAATCTCGGAAGCGTCCAGATCTTTCGGCTGTACCCGTTCCAGTGCCTGTACATTGACCATATATTCCGGGTGGTTCTCTGCAAACTGCTTTGCAATGTTCAGCTTCTCCCTGACATTCCCGGAAAGATACTCGTCGGATGGCTCCCATTTATCCGTAAGCGGATTCTTGAAGATAACACCTGTAAGCTCCTCTGTGACCTCCTCCTCTGTTTTTCCGGTAAGCTCCATCATATAAGGAATATCCACTTTTGCCTTTTCCCCGATAGATACCGCCAGTGCCTCACTTGCAGTATCTACCGATGTTACCGGCTCTGCCCTGCGGATCGTCCTTTTCGTAAATATGTCTGCTTTCCGCTTCAACTCGCCCTTTTCGTCCAAAAATTCAAGGGAAGTCAAAAGGCAATAGCTGCTGTCCATGCTGAACGCTCTTTTATTCGCATTGCTGCTGAGTAGTCCATATTTTGCAGTAAAGCTGTCATAAACCTGATTCAATTCAGCCTGTAAGCTGGCAACCTCTTCATCACTGCATTCTTCCAACTGCCGTTCCAGAAGCCTGTTTGTTGCATCCCGGATGGCAACCATGCCTCTGACACGTTCGCCTGTCACAACGGGAAGTTCCATCTTATTCATAACAGAATTTTCCCTGTAATAAATATCCTCTCCGACAAGTGCAAAGCTGAAGTTCTTAATGTTCGGATCTGCCGGTATGGATACCACCTGTTCTTCCAGTTCCGTATCCAAAATCTCCTGCTCTGTGATAGTTCCCTGGATATACTTTACCGCTTCTTTTATCTGCTCTGCCAGATCTGCTCCCTCTTTTACCTTTACTGTTACTTCCTGTTTTCCGTACTGGGTACTTTCTGTTGTGAAATCCCCAAGCACCATTTCCGGGTGGTCAGCAAAATAAGAATTGACCGTATAGCCTTCTGATGTGGTTTTTAACTGTACCCAGTCTGGCTCTGTGATCGCAGCCCTGTCCCTTTTCTGGAAAAACAGAATATCCGCAACCACACTGGTATTGGCATTTCTCTGGAAAGCATTGTTCGGTAAGCGGATTGCCCCAAGCAGGTCTGCCCGGTTTGCAAAATACTGTCGGACTTCCGGATTCTGTTTATCCATTGTACCGCTTGATGTGACAACTGCCACCACTCCTCCCGGACGTACCAGGTCTAAGGATTTTGCGATAAAATAATCATGGATCGTAAAATGGTATCTGTCATACTTGCGGTCACTGACCTGATATGCCCCAAACGGTACATTTCCAATCACACAGTCAAAAAAGCTGTCCGGGTAACTGGTTTCCTCAAATCCCTGTACTGCAATCCTGTTCTTCTGGTAAAGCTGTTTCGCAATCTGCCCGGAAACCGGATCAAGCTCCACGCCATACATATTTGCAGCACTCATGCTTTCCGGTAAAAGTCCCATAAAGTTACCAACTCCACAGGATGGTTCCAGGATATTTCCCTGTTTCAGTCCCATATTTCCAAGTGCTTCATACATAGCCTTGATAACTGTCGGAGAAGTATAAAAGGCATTCAGCGTTGATGCCCTTGCTGCACTGTATTCTTCTGGCGTGAGGACTCCTTTTAACTGCGTGTATTCCTCTGCCAGGCACTGTTTCTTTCTTCAAAAGCCTGGGGAATACCGCCCCATCCAACATATCTCGACAACACTTCCTGTTCTTCCGATGTTGCTAATCTCTGATCCTGTTCCAGTTCTTTCAGCAGCCGGATAGCTTCCATATTTGCTTTAAACTTTGCCTTCGGACCGCCAGCACCAAGGTTATCGTCCGTAATATGGAAATTATGAGGTTCCTGTTCCTGCACCTGTTCATTCTGCAGATATGGTAAAATTCTCCCTCATAGCCAAACAGTTCGTTCTCCCCTGGAATATAATTTCGTCCGGTTTCCATACACCGGAAAATATCAGCTTTTGATGAACCACTCGCTTCGTAGATCCTGCATAGGAATATAAAATATCTTCTTCTCGCTCGTAGGTAGTCAAGTGCAATTCTGTATTTCCTCTTGTCTGGTTTACCAGTTCTTTCCCTTCCAGACCTTGCGGAAGAATCCCCACTGCTTCAAAATGATACCCCTGATATTCAAATACATTCTCGTCCCACTGTTCCTGTACAACTACATCTTCTGGCTCAGATTCTGGTTCCCCTTTTTGTACCTCCTCCATTTCTGCAGACGATTCTTCCACTTCTGGTTCTTCTGTATTTTCTTCTGGTTCGGAGGCACTCACAATATCAAATAAAGACATCTGGTATCCATCTAAGCCATCTGCCTGATCTGGTACTTCCTGTGCTGGGAAAATCGTATAGCTGCCTTCCACATACTGATGTACTTCCGTCAATAGCTGTAATTTCTTCTCATAAGTTTCATTCACT
>ENA-OQIC01000906-OQIC01000906.1-human-gut-metagenome-genome-assembly--contig:-NODE-906-length-11454-cov-3.013066_pt1 | contig 11454 bp, 12 predicted proteins | sample MGYA00242572_ERZ504736 | MGnify/ENA primary metagenome ERZ504736 (study PRJEB26092, sample SAMD00036201) | human gut metagenome | host: Homo sapiens | study: EMG produced TPA metagenomics assembly of... | reverse complement strand
AATGTACGGGAAAAGCACCGGAACCTCCGGCAGAAACACCGGAGCCGGAAAAAGAAAAGCCTGCCGGACTGAACCCGGCTGCGCTGATCCTCCTGCTGGCTCTGCTGGGTGGCGGTGGCGTATTTGCCTACTTGAAGCTCGTTAAGAATAAGCCTAAGATCAAGGGCAATGACAGTCTGGACGATTATGATTATGGCGAGGAAGATTCCGAGGAATGGGAAACCGAAGATGAGGAGTCGGGCGAGCCGGACGCTGACGGGGGCAGCATAGAAGATGACGAGGACAGCGTGAAATGACCCGTTTCACAGACAGTCCCTATGAACGAATGATGACACGCAGGCCGGAGGGCGGGAAGGAAACTTCCCGTCCTCCCTCTTTGCCCCAAAGCCACCCCTGCTATGGCTGCGGGAATTATGGAAGTCCCTGCGTAGGCGTTTGCCACCGTGAGATGGAACGCTGGCTCAAAGAAAGGAAACGAAAAAAATGAGTGTTCTGATTATATTTATCAAGCTGATTGCTGTTTTTGACCTGCTGGTAATTGCTGTGTATTTTGGCGGCGATATTCTTTCTACCATGTTAAACAAACTCCGGAGAAAACCGAAGCAGGAAGATTCCTTTGATTTCTCCCTGGATGCCGCAACGGTTCCCTTGTCCATAGATTCCATCCGTCAGCTTTATTCAGGAGACGCGGCGGATTTTGTGGAAGAAAAGATCCTGCCAAATGCGGAGAAAACGATGGCTGTTTTGACGGATCAGGAACAGACAGCAGCCCGTCTGCTCCTATCTGCCCTGATCGGTTATCTTGCAGCTGAGGCCCCTATGGATGAACAGAGCTTTCCCCTGATGATGGAGCTTCTGAACTGCATGGAAGGGGAAAAAGAAGATGGTTGTCAGGACGCAGTAGATATTTTGCTTGAAGATACCGTCCGCAATACCCATCGCTATGAAGAATATTACAGTAATTATCAACGCTACCAGCTGATGCAGGTGGATAAAACCCGTGTCATTCTGGCTTGCCGCATCATCATCAATGACCTTTTGGGGAAACTGTACCGCTATGACTACCGGTTCGGTTATAACCTGCTGTTGGATGAGGAAAACAGCATAGAGAAAAAACTGCACACGCCTGTGCTGGAAGAATGGGAGGATGAAGAAGATGAGATATAGCTGGTAATCGCTGAAAAACCGTCGGTTGCCCAGAGTTTGGCTGCGGTGATCGGTGCAACTGCCCGTAAGGACGGGTATCTGGAGGGCAACGGCTGGCGTGTCAGCTGGTGCGTGGGCCATCTGGCAGGTCTTGCGGACGCAGATAGCTATGACCCCAAGTACGCCAAGTGGCGATATGATGACCTGCCTATCCTGCCGGAACATTGGCAGATGGTGGTGGGCAAGGATAAAAAGAAACAGTTTGATATTCTCAAAAAGCTGATGAACGCCCCGGATGTGACGGAGGTGGTAAATGCCTGTGATGCCGGACGCGAGGGCGAGCTGATCTTCCGCAGCGTCTATGAGCTGGCAGGCTGCCAAAAGCCCATGAAACGCCTGTGGATTTCTTCGATGGAGACTCCGCCATAAGGGAGGGCTTTGCAAACCTGCGCCCCGGTGCGGACTATGATGGCCTGCGAGATGCGGCCCTCTGTCGTGCCAAGGCCGACTGGCTGGTGGGGATCAATGCCACAAGGCTGTTTTCCGTGCTGTACCACCGCACCCTCAACATCGGGCGCGTGATGTCCCCGACATTGGCACTCATTGTCCAAAGGGAAGCTGAGATCGACACCTTCAAGCCGGTTCCGTTCTACACGGTTTCGCTGGAACTGCCCGGTCTTACCGTGTCCGGGGAGCGCATGAGTGACCGAGCAAGCGCAGATCAGCTGAAAGAAGCCTGCCGGGGTGCAGCTGTCACAATCAAAAAGGTGGAGTGCAAGGAAAAGTCCGAAAAGCCGCCTGCCCTCTATGACCTGACTACCCTGCAAAGGGATGCCAACCGTCTGCTGGGATATACGGCCCAACAGACTTTAGATTATCTTCAGGCATTGTATGAAAAGAAGCTCTGCACCTATCCCCGTACCGACAGCCGCTATCTGACCGGCGATATGGCAGATAGCCTGCCGGTGCTAGTCAATCTGGTTGCCAACGCCATGCCGTTTCGCAAAGGGATCGCCATTTTCTGCGATGCGGCCCAGGTCATCAATGATAAGAAAGTAACCGACCACCACGCAGTAATCCCTACCAGAAATCTCAAGGATGCAGATATTTCTTCCCTTCCAGCGGGAGAAAAGGCGGTGCTGGAGCTGGTAGCCCTGCGTCTGCTGTGCGCCGTAGCCCAGCCACACATCTATTCGGAAACGGTTGTAACTGCCGATTGTGCCGGCGGGGAGTTACCGCCAAAGGGAAAACGGTAAAGCACCCCGGATGGAAAGCACTGGAGAACGCCTACCGTGCCAAAATGAAGGATGCAGAGCCGAAAAAAGAGGATACAGAGAAAGCCCTGCCGGAGCTGACCGAAGGACAGACCCTTTCGGTTTCTGCGGCAATCGTCAAAGAAGGCAAAAGCAGTCCGCCTCAGCACTTTACGGAGACACCCTATTGTCCGCGATGGAGACTGCCGGAAAAGAGGATATGCCGGAGGATGCCGAGCGAAAAGGTCTGGGGACACCGGCCACCCGTGCCGGTATTTTGGAAAAGCTGGTATCTGCCGGTTTTCTGGAACGAAAAAAGAGCAGGAAAACGGTGCAGCTTCTCCCTTCCCACGATGCAGTTTCCCTTATCACCGTTCTGCCGGAACAGCTGCAATCGCCGCTTTTGACTGCCGAGTGGGAGTACCGCCTGGGCGAGATCGAGCGCGGGCAGCTTGCCCCGGAGGAGTTTCTGGATGGGATCAGCACCATGCTGGGAGACCTGGTGGGGACTTATCAGGTCATCAAGGGAACCGAGTACCTGTCACTCCGCCCCGTGAGGTGGTAGGCAAATGCCCTCGCTGCGGCGGTGAAGTTGCAGAACTGCAAAAAGGCTTCTTCTGTCAGAATGATTCTTGCAAATTTGCAATCTGGAAAAACAACAAATGGTGGGCTGCCAAGAAAAAACAGCCGACCAAAGCTGTGGTGTCTGCGCTGCTGAACGATGGCTGTGTCCGTGTGACGGGGCTATATTCGGAGAAAACCGGCAAGACCTACGATGCCACTGTGGTTTTGGAGGACGATGGACAGTACGCCAACTTCAAGCTGGAATTTGACCAGCGGAAAGGAGGCAGCCGATGAAGCTCTCTTTAGTGGAACGGGAAACCATTCTCCTCTATAACCAGGCAGAACCAATGGCTGAGGTCTACACCCACGATCCCCGTCTGATGGAGAAGCTGGAACTGCTGGCAAAAAAGCACCCCGACCAGATCACCCGAAAGGACGCCCATAACTTTACCGTCCCCAAGCGGTGTGTATCAGTCAGGGAGCCATACAGTGCCGAGCGTCGCAAAGCTGCCAGTGAGCGTGCGAAAGCCGCCGGATACCAGCCCCCTGTGAGAAGTCCAGCAGTTAAAGGCACATGGCAGAGAATGTATTTGAAGCAGTCAAGCAGTCGGTCAGCACCAGAGAAGCGGCAGAGTTTTATGGGATCGAGGTCAAACGAAATGGTATGGCCTGCTGTCCCTTTCACGATGATAAGAACCCCAGCATGAAGGTAGACCAGCGGTTCCACTGCTTTGGCTGCGGTGCAGATGGGGATGTGATCGACTTTACCGCAAAGCTCTTTGACCTCTCCCCAAAAGAAGCGGCGGAGAAAATGGCACAGGACTTTGGCCTGATCTATGACAGTCAGGCCCCTCCCCGCAGGAGGTATGTCCGGCAGAAAACCGAGGCACAGCAGTTTCGGGAGGACCGGCAGCGGTGTTATCGCGTACTGTCCGATTACTACTATCTGCTGAAAAAATGGGAGGCCGACAATTCTCCCCGGACACCGGAGGAAGAACCGCACCCCCGTTTTGTGGAAGCAATCCAGAAGAAAACCTATGTAGAGTACCTGCTGGACCTTTTTCTTTATGAAAGTGAAGAAGAACAAAAGGCATGGATTGCAGAACACACAGCAGAAATCACACACTTGGAAAGGAGATTGAAAATCATGGCTGAGAACAAACCCACCAACCGAGAACGGCTAAGGGAAATCACAGATGGCATCGAGCAGGGCATCAAAGAACTGTTTGAGAGTGAAAAGTATATGCGCTATCTGTCCGTCATGTCCCGCTTCCACCGCTATTCGGTAAACAACACCATGCTCATCTATATGCAGAAGCCGGACGCCACTTTGGTAGCCGGATACAATAAGTGGAAAGACCAGTTTGAGCGTCATGTAAAAAAGGGCGAGCATGGCATTACCATCATCGCCCCCACACCGTACAAGAAGAAAATCGAGGAGCAGAAACTGGACCCGGATACCAAGGCTCCGATTTTGGATAAAGACGGAAAGATCGTTACAGAGGAAAAAGAAATCGAAATCCCCATGTTCCGCCCGGTCAAGGTCTTTGATGTGAGCCAGACTGACGGGAAACCTTTGCCGGAGCTTGCTTCCTCCCTTTCCGGAAATGTGCCCAATTATGAGGCATTCATAGAGGCTCTGCGCCGCAGTGCGCCGGTGCCGATCACTTTTGAAGCAATGGCCGCCGATACGGACGGCTATTTTTCTGCCGATCATCAGAAAATCGCCATTCGTCAGGGCATGAGTGAGGTGCAGACGGTTTCGGCCACAGTCCACGAGATTGCCCATAGCAAGCTCCACAATCAGAAAAAGATTCAGATTGCCAATGACGAGAAGTATCAGGAGATTGAGCTGTTTGATAAACCCGGTCTGTTTTCCAATGGGCGGATTGCCCGTGATACTCTGCCGGAGGGCGTTTACTGCTACGACCTGCGCGGTTCTGACTATGACCCCGGCGATCCGATTTATGTGGAGGACCAAGTTGGTGTAAATCATGCAGGCTCTGTGATTCTGGCAGAACCCTTAGACCTTTCAAAAGAAGGGTATCTTCGGTTGACCGAGGAAGAAGGGCTGAATTTTGTCGGTGGCTTTTCTACCCTCGCTCAGTTTTTGCAGGAACAGAGGAAAGACCGCCACACGGAGGAAGTGGAGGCTGAAAGCATCTCCTATGCAGTCTGCAAGTATTTTGGCATCGAGACCGGAGAAAACAGCTTCGGCTATATTGCCAGCTGGAGTCAGGGCAAGGAACTGAAAGAACTGAGAGCCAGTTTGGAGACCATCAATAAGACCTCCGGCACTTTGATCTCTGACATTGAGCGCCACTATAAGGAAATCTGCAAAGAGCGTGGGATTGATTTGCACCCCAAAGAAGAAATGACCACTGCCACCTCGGAAATACAAAAAGAGTCCGAAACCTTTCGATATTACATCACAAAGGCGGCGGCTGATGCGGGTGTTTATCCCTTCCAAGAGGGCTGCAAGGTACATTTCACATCAACACTGGAAAACTACGAGGATGGAAAGGTACAGGCATTTGGTTATGTGGAATACCTGGAAAAACTCTCACCGGAAGAAATTCAGGAGTATGACCTTACCCCTGCCGGAGAAGCGGTAAGTAAGGAAGAAACCATTTGTTATTATGCAGCAGAGTGTATGGAGTTTCCAAACCTCGGAGAATACCACGATAACCTGTCTTTGGAGGAAGCAATTCGCATTTATCAGGAGATTCCGGCAGAGCGAATGAACGGGATCAAGGGCATTGGCTTTGAGCTGAAAGATGGAAGCGACTATGAAGGACCTTTTCCGATTTTGACCGGGCAGACCATTGACCTGGATACCATCCAGGCAATCGACTATTACCGTGACAATCCGCTGGTACAGAAAGCGGTAAAGGAACTGCTGCGGCCATGCCAGAAATGGAGGTGCTGGGGGCGGACGCCAATCAGCAGGAGGCTTTGTTTCTGATCGACGATGCCACCTATCTTCATATCCAGCCCTGTGACAGCGGATGGGACTACACCCTTTACGATGCTGCGTCCATGAAAGAGATGGATGGCGGTCAGCTGGATATGCCGGAGCTTTCCCGCATGAAGGCAGTTCTCCAGATTTGTGATGACAACGATTTGGGCAAAGACTCGGTAAAATACGCACCGTTGTCCATCATTGAGACCTTGCAGGAAGCTGCCTATCAGCAGATGCAGGCAGAGGCCAGTCAGATGGCTACTTCTTCCCAGCTGCCGGAAGCACAGGAGCAGGCACTGGATGAATACCCCATGCCCGATGAGCAGGTCTCCACACCGGATATGCAGGAATATGGCTACTCCTATGATGGGATGCTCCCTGTTACCAGAGAACGGGCGCTGGAACTGGATGCCGCCGGTTTGACTGTCTATGTGCTGCATAAGGACAATACGGAGAGCATGGTGTTTGACACACAGGAGATCATGGAGCATGGCGGTCTTTGCGGTGTGGACCGTGAGGAATGGGAGAAAAGCCTCAGTTCCATGAAAAGGTCATGGAGCGTCAGGAACATCAGCAGGAACGAGAACAGGCATTTCTCTCCCAGAATAGAGATTGCTTTGCCATCTATCAGGTAAAGCATACCGATGAATTGCATGACATTCGCTATGAAGGGATGGACTGGCTCCGATCCATCGGGCAGGCAGTAAAGCGTGAAAACTATGATCTGGTCTATACTGCGCCGTTGGAATCCTGCAATTCTCCGCAGGCTGCTGTTGAACAGCTTTATAATCAGTTCAACAACGATCATCCGGCAGACTACCACCATCCTTCTATGAGCGTCAGCGACATCGTTGCGATCAAGCAGGACGGTAAGGTATCCTGTCATTACTGTGACAGCGTTGGTTTACCCAGATCCCTGGATTCTTTTCGCAAAATCCGCTGAAAAATGCGGAGATGACCGTGGAGGACGATTACGGCATGATCGACGGTATCATCAACAATGGCGCAAAAGAGCCTACGGTGGCAGAGCTGGAACAGCAGGCCCGAAGCGGTCAGCCCATTTCCCTGATGGATCTGGCAGCCGCCACCCATCGGGAGGAACGGGAAAAGAAGAAATCCGTTGTGGATCAGCTGAAAAACCAGCCCAAAGCAGAACACAAAAAGACAGCACCCAAAAAGAGTGCGGAAAGGGAGATTTGATTATGGGAAACTTTACTTTTGAGGAAATGAACCTGATGTGCATTTACAATACCGGCAGCCGCACCGGATTGATCAACAGCCTGCGTGAGATGCGCGGCGAGCTATCACCGGAGGAAACGGAACTGAGGGAGCTGACCGACAGCGCCCTTACGAAGCTCTGTGCGATGACCGATGAGGACTTTGCCCAGCTGGAGCTGTACCCGGATTTTGACCAGTAAACACCATAACCGCAGGGATGGGGTGGCAATTTGCCACCCCACCTCTTTACCCCAAAACCGAAAGGAGGACAGAACACCATGCCAACCAAAGCTGAACTATATGCACAGATGGCGGACAAGGTGGCAACACAGCTCACGGGGAGCTGGCAGGAATGGGCAGGGTTTCTCACCACTGCTTCCCGCCTTTACAAGTACCCGTTCCATGAGCAGCTGATGATCTACGCCCAGCGACCGGACGCCACCGCCTGTGCGGAGTACGATTTGTGGAATGAAAAGATGGGCCGATATGTAAGGCGCGGTTCCAAGGGGATCGCTCTGGTGGACGATTCCGGGGACAGACCCCGCCTGCGCTATGTCTTTGACATTTCCGACACCGGAACCCGTGAACATTCCCGCACTCCCTGGCTATGGCAGCTGGAGGAGCGCCATCTGGATTCGGTGCAGGCCATGCTGGAGCGCACCTACGATGTCTATGGTGATGACCTTGCCGGACAGCTCACCAAGGTAGCCGGAAAACTGGCTGAGGAATACTGGACGGAGCATCAGCAGGACTTCTTCTATATCGTTGACGGTTCCTTTTTGGAGGAATATGATGAGTATAACATCGGAGTGCAGTTCAAGGCAGCCGCCACCGTCAGTATCACTTACGCTTTGATGTCCCGCTGCGGACTGGAGCCGGAACGCTACTTCGACCACGAAGATTTCATGGCGATCTTTGATTTCAACACCCCGTCCACCATCGGGGCGCTGGGAACAGCGGTCAGCCAGATCAACCAGCAGGTGCTGCGGCAGATCGGCGTCACCGTCCGAAATGCAGAGCGCGAAGCCACCCAAGAAGAAAGGAGCAAGCAAGATGAACAATCCCATGACCTACATCCAGAACGGAGACTATCTGATTCCCGACCTGAAGCTGAGCCAGCAGCCGGAGAAACCCCTGGGCAAGTACGGCAGGATGAGGAAAACCTATCTGAAGGAACACCGTCCCATCCTCTACAACCAGATGCTGCTGAGCGAGAAGCTGTACCCGCACCTTCTGGAGATCGACGAGACCGCCCAGAACAGACTGGAGCAGATGATGCCCCAGCTGGCGAAGGAAGCGGGAGCCACCGAGGAACTGAAAGCCAGCGATCCCATGAAGTGGGTGGGGCTGATGAACACCTGCAAAGCTCAGGTCGAGGAAATCCTGATGGCGGAGCTTATCAACAGCTGACCCTAAACCTGTTCCTCTCCGAAGCGGAACAGATCCAATCCATAGATGAAGCAGAGAATGTAGCGCATACATCCTCTGCTTTTTCTTTTGCTCAAAATGATATTGACCATGTGCTGCGTTTGGGCGGCAATACAGACCGCCAGAGGGAGCGTGTGGTTGCAGCCTTTGAAAAGCAGAAAACCACCGCTGAGATTGCCGAGATACTGAAAACGCTGTACCACGGCGGCAACGGCTTGGCAGTGTGAGCGCATGGTATGCCGAGGATGGTATCCATCTTTCCCACGGGAAGTCTGTCCGTTATGACAGGTCTGCCCAGGTCATTTCCTGGGAGAGCGCCGCAGAGCGTATCGGGGAGCTTTTGGAGAGCGGCCAGTTTGCCTCCAATGTGGAGCTTGCAGAAGCGGCAGGCTATGAACGCTCCCTCCTTTCAGAAAAGCTCTGGCATCTGTACCACGATTTCAGCGAGGAAGCCAGAGAAGCCGGATATTTGTCCTGCCTGTCAGAGATCAAAGGCAATGGGTTCCCGGAGGAGACCCGCCGCCTGACGGAGCAGCTGAGTGACCCGGCTTTCCGCCAGACACTCAAGGAAGAATACGCTGCCTTCTGGACTGCCTATCAGCAGGACCGTGACCTGTTGCGTTTTCGCTATCATAGACCGGGGGAGATCTGGGAGAACCTGAAGGACCTTGACCTGCCCCGCAGGACCTTTTCTTCAGAGCTTTCCCAAGTGCCAACCGTCCAGCACTTCATTACCGAGGATGAGATCGACGCCGCCATGACCGGCGGCAGCAGTTTTGCCGGAGGAAAAGGCCGTATCTATGCGTTCTTCATGGAAAACCATACGGATAAGGAAAAAGTGAGATTCCTCAAAGACGAGTATGGCATTGGCGGACGCTCTCATGCCCTGTCCGGCGCAACACACAGCGGCGAAGATCACGACGGAAAAGGACTGCACTATAAAAAGCAGGACTGCCCGGATGTTCACTTGAACTGGGAAAAGGTTGCCAAGCGCATTACCTCTCTTGTTCAGAAAGGCCGCTATCTTACCGAACAGGAACAGGCGCAGTATGACAAAATCCAGGCTGAAAAGGAACTGGCCGAAGAAGATGCCATCCAAGCCCAGCAGCCGGAGGTGGAGGAAGAAACGCCAAAGCCTACCCTTCGGGAGCAGTTTGAGCAGTATAAGCCTGTGGTAACTGCCGCCATTTCCGAGGATGCCGCATACCGCAATGCCTGCGGTCATTCTGACCGTGAAAATGCTGTCATCGAGGGCAATGCTGCTGTGCGCCGTGCGGTCCTTGGTTCTAAGGATATGGAGCTGATCCGCCTTTATTCTGATATACCGGAGTTCCGCCAGCGTCTGCACCGGGAAGTGATCGACGAAACCTATCCAAAGCTCCATGAACTTCTGCGCCCTCTTTCTCAAGAAGATATTGATACTGCCCTTTGTGCATGGAACGGCAATATTGAGAGTAAACACGCTGTCGTCCGCTATATGAAAGACCATGCAAGAGAGAAAGATACCGCTGCATGGCTGGCTCAGGAATACGGCGGCAGTAACAGCAACAGCCTGTTCATTACTCGTGCCGGCAGCCCGGAGGAAACGCAGCTGCCCTGGCCGAAGGTACAGCGCCGGATTGCCCAGCTCATTCAGGAGGACCGGTTCTATACCGAAGAAGAACAGGACCGTTTTGACGACATCGACCCAATCGCCATCCGGGAAGCTCTGGAGGAAAGAGGGATCGTCAACGGTCAGGTGGCAGACCCGGAAAAACTGGACAATGACCCGTTTATCCAGCGGGTGATGTCGGATGCAGAGCAGATCGCAGCTGCCGAGACAGAGCAGACTTCCGAAGTTTCCATTTCCGATGAGGAATATGATGCAGTTCGCCGCCCAACTCCGCAAAGAACCTCCTATGACCCTGCCGCCCCGGTCTATGCCGTGGGCGATACCGTGTATATCGAGGATGACGCCTATCAGATCACCGAGCTGCGGGATGACACCGTGCAGCTTCTGCCACCGGCATGGCATATCCCATCTACCGGGCAGAGCGCAAAGAACAGTTCGAGCAGCTGCTTCGGGCAGACCGCCGCAATGCTTACTATACCGAGTTTCTTCCCATTGACCCGAACAAGGCAGATCAAGACCTGCGGGATGTATTGGCTCATGGACTGATGGATGAAGCGGATAAAAAGCAGATTTCCACGCTGCTGCAATCCGGCAGGAGCAACAGCGAGATCGCCTACTGGCTGAGCAGAGCCTATTCCGGTGAGATCGAGACACTGAATCTGGAGACCGGCGATATTGCCGATTACCGTACCACGGCACAGGCATAGAACTGGAAGTCATGGATGCAGAGGAAAAGCGTCTGGCTATGCTGTATTTCCGCTGGGATGAGGTTGCGCCTTTGCTGCGCGGGATGTATGCCCGTCAGCAGGACGGTTTTGGACAGGAACAGCCCCAACCGGCTACCGAATCCCCAACCTTCCATTCCGAGACCATGGCCGTCTATCCGGGCGATAAGAACAATCTGCCTTATGATGTGGTGGTGGAACGACTGCATATCGAGGAGCCGGAGCCACCAGCGCCTGTGACAGAGCCGGAGAAAACCTTTGAGGAAGTGCTGGACGAACACCCGGTTTCCATTCAGGTCAATGGCCAGTGGCAGACCTTCCCCAATGCCAAAGCTGCCGAGGAAGCCTCCTATGAGGAATACAAGGCAAACCTGCGCCGAAATGCACAGAACTTCCGTATTACCGATGAGCATTTGGGAGAAGGTGGTCCGAAAGCCAAGTTCCAGGCCAATATCGAAGCAATCAAGCTGCTGAAATACCTGGAGGAAACCACCGGACAGGCAACGCCGGAACAGCAGGAGGTTCTTTCCCGCTATGTAGGTTGGG
>ENA-OQIC01000905-OQIC01000905.1-human-gut-metagenome-genome-assembly--contig:-NODE-905-length-11465-cov-1.838155_pt1 | contig 11465 bp, 14 predicted proteins | sample MGYA00242572_ERZ504736 | MGnify/ENA primary metagenome ERZ504736 (study PRJEB26092, sample SAMD00036201) | human gut metagenome | host: Homo sapiens | study: EMG produced TPA metagenomics assembly of... | reverse complement strand
CTAAGAATCAGCGTCAAAAAAACACGAGAATCTTTCTGTCAAAACACGTACATGTTTTTTCAAAAAGTCGTACGTGTTTTGGATGAAACTCGTACGTGTTTTCCCGAATCTTTCGGCTGAGAACAAAAGCGCATATAGAAATCGACAAGAAGCCATCATCACTTGTATATCCCCTGTTTTTTACTTAATATCGCGTAACGATAATCAAGCTGATAAGATGAAAATAATAGCAGATAACACGGTTCCTTACCTAAAAGGGATCTTGGAGCCGATAGCGGACGTATCCTACCTTGACTCCAAAGAGTTTACTCCCACGAACATAAAAGACGCGGATGCCTTGATCGTACGTAGCATAGATAAATGTACACGCGAGCTATTGGAAGGTAGCCGGGTTCGCCTCATCACGACAGCACGATCGGGTACGACCATATCGATATCCATTATTGCGAGAAGACAGGGATCACGTGAAGAACGCCCCGGGTTGCAACGCCGCTTCCGTGGGGCAATATGTATTATCCTCTTTGGTAGCCGTCGCCTCCGCAAGGAGAGAGACTAGCAGGGAAGACTATCGGTATCGTTGGCGTAGGCCATGTAGGGAGTATCGTAGAGAGGCTATGCGAGGCCATGGGGATGCGTGTGCTTCGCCAATGACCCGCCCCGTGCCGAGCAGGAAGGTGAGGATGGATTCGTATCCTTGGACACGATCGCGAAAGAGGCGGATATCATAACCTTGCATGTGCCGTTGACCAAAGAGGGACGTTTCGCCACCCGCCATCTCGCCGATCCTGCTTTTTTCGACAAATTGGAACGAAAACCATGGTTTATCAACAGTTGCCGGGGCGCCGTACATGATACGCAGGCCTTATTGCAGGCCAAACGAACCGGCAAGGTCAGCGAACTGATCATTGATTGCTGGGAGAACGAACCGGATATCGACCGGGAATTACTGTCGGAAGCCACGATCGCCACTCCTCATATAGCCGGTTTCTCCGCCGACGGGAAGGCGAACGGGACACGAATGTGCTTGGAGAATATAGGATGCTTTTTCGGTATCCGTATCGAAAAGATCAAGGAAGTCATTCCGCCTGCCCCAACCAACCCGTTCATCGACTTGGGACAATTCAAGGAGCACCGGTGGAAGAAGCCATCTTGAGAAGTTTCAACCCAGAAGTAATCGACCAAGCACTAAGAGCGAATCCTCATCATTTCGAGCGATTTAGGGCAGCGTATGATCATCCCCGTGAGTTCCATGCTTACCAAGCGATCAAAGCTGACCCGGAAGAATTCGCCGTACTCCAGAAACTAGGTTTTCAAGTAGGCTAATGACAAAAAAAGCCTTACAATAAACTTTCGATCACATGAGGATAATGCGCATACTCCAGGGCATGCACTTTCGAGGCTACCTCCTCCGGCGTATCCGAAGGTAATACCGGACAAGAAGCTGGAAGATGATAGCGCCTCATCATAATGCTCATTAATATAATGTATAGTAATACCCGACTCCCGCTCACCAGCCTTCACGACCGCCTCATGCACATGCATGCCATACATCCCCTTGCCGCCATATTTAGGGAGTAACGCGGGATGGATGTTCACGATCTTACCGGGAAAAGCCTGAAGAATCACGTCTGAGATCTTATTCATAAAACCGGCCAACACGATAAGGCAGACATCATATTCCGCCAACTTTTCCAAGATCGGCACACCGGCAATAAATTCCTCCCGTGAAAACACGAAAGAAGGTACGCCCAACTTATTTACCCGCCCATGCACGCCAACATTACGATTATTTGATAAAACAACCGCAACATTAACGTTTTCACTGTTAGTAAAATATCGGGCGATGTTCTCGGCATTCGTACCAGATCCGGAAGCAAAAATCGCTATGTTTTTCATATTTTAGATGTTTAAATGCACAAGAAAAGAAAAAATGTGCAGTTTTCCGCATTTTTAGCTTATTAAATTTGCTTTGTAACATAAAAAATTCTTTTCTTTGCACTGCAAATTTAAAAAGTATATTCGTATTTATTAATCTAAATTGAAAAAGTTATGTCTGAAGTTGCTGAAAGAGTAAAAGCTATCATCGTTGACAAGTTAAGTGTTGAAGAAACAGAAGTTACAAACGAAGCAAGCTTACTAACGATTTAGGAGCAGACTCTCTTGACACTGTAGAATTGATTATGGAGTTCGAAAAAGAATTCGGTATCTCAATTCCTGACGATCAAGCAGAAAAGATTACAACTGTAGGTGACGCTATCGCTTACATCGAGGCTAACGCGAAGTAATCAATCCTTTTAACTAAAGGTATGGAATTAAAAAGAGTTGTAGTAACAGGTCTTGGAGCTATTACTCCTCTTGGTAATACCCTCCCCGAAACATGGGAAGGTATTATCAATGGAAAAAGTGGCGCTGGACCTATTACTCAGTTTGATGCATCCAAATTCAAGACACAATTTGCATGCGAAGTTAAAGGCTTCGATCCGTTGAAAGTTATGGATCGTAAAGAAGCCCGCAAGTGTGATCGTTATAGCTTATTCGCGATCGACGCGGCGAAACAAGCGATCGAGGACGCGGCAATGGACTTGGATAACGAAGATAAGAACCGTATCGGCGTTATTTTCGCTTCAGGTATCGGTGGTATCAAGACATTTGACGAGGAAGTATTGAGTTATGCGAAGATCAAGGATACGATCGGTCCGAAGTTTAACCCGTTCTTCATCCCGAAAATGATCTCGGATATCGCGGCTGGACATATTTCCATGCTTTATGGATTCCACGGCCCGAACTTTGCGACCGTCTCAGCTTGTGCATCTTCTACAAACGCTATCAGTGACGCATTCAATTATATCCGTTTAGGCAAGGCTAACGTCATCATCACCGGTGGAGCGGAAGCTGCTGTTTCTGAATCGGGTGTAGGTGGATTCAACTCCATGAATGCGTTATCGACACGTAATGATTCTCCCGAGACCGCATCTCGCCCGTTCAGCGCTAGCCGTGACGGATTCGTGATGGGTGAAGGTGGAGCTTGCTTGGTATTGGAAGAAATGGAGCACGCATTGGCTCGTGGCGCTAAAATATATTGCGAGATCGCTGGAACCGGAATGTCTGCCGATGCTTATCACTTGACCGCTTCTCATCCGGATGGTTTAGGAGCGAAGCTGGTTATGCGCAACGCATTGGAAGACGCGGGAATGACTCCGGAAGATATTGATTACATCAATGTTCATGGAACATCGACTCCCGTAGGCGATATCTCAGAGGTTAAGGCGATCAAAGATGTGTTCGGAGAACATGCTTATCAACTGAATATCAGTTCTACAAAGTCAATGACCGGTCACTTGCTTGGTGCTGCCGGAGCGGTAGAGGCGATCCTGTGTATTATGGCTATAAACGATGGTATTATCCCGCCGACCATTAACCATGCGGAAGGCGACGATGATCCTGAAATAGATTATAAACTGAATTTCACATTCAATAAGGCTCAAAAGAGAGAAGTGAAAGCCGCTTTATCGAATACGTTTGGTTTCGGTGGACACAACGCTTGCGCCATTGTTAAAAAATTCGTGAAATAACGTGTTTAGAAAGCTATACAAACAGCTACATAAAAGAATAAGGCTCCTGCATAATAAAGGTAGGGAGCCTTATTTGTCTTTATCAAAGATTCTAGGTTTTTATCCGGATAATCTCCAGATTTACGAGCAGGCCTTGTTGCATAAATCATCATCGGTAGAGACGGATGATGGTAAATGGCTTAACAATGAGCGTCTTGAATTTTTAGGAGATGGCATTTTGGATGCGGCGGTCGCCGATATTGTCTATAAGCGCTACCCGAATAAGCGGGAAGGCTTTTTGACAAACACACGCTCCAAGATCGTACAACGGGAAACGATGAATAAGGTCGCCGTACAACTCGGCCTCGATCAAATGGTAGTCTATTCAACCAAGATAAACTCTCATAACAATCATATGTATGGTAATGCGCTCGAGGCTTTGATCGGCGCTATTTATCTGGATCAAGGTTATGACGTTTGTTATAAGTTTATCCGTGACGTGATGATAGAAAAGTATATCGATGTAGATACGCTCGTCCGGAAAGAGATAAATTTCAAGTCAAACTTGATTGAATGGAGCCAAAAGAACAAAATATCGATCTCGTTCGATCTAATAGAGTCTTTTACGGATCATGATGGGAATCCTGTATTCCAAAGCGCGATTAAATTGCTCGGCGAGCAAATTGGCATAGGTATCGGTTACTCCAAAAAAGAATCCCAGCAAGCGGCTTCTAAAATGGCGGTCAAAAGATTGCGGACAGACAAAGAACTCCAGCAACGTATCTCTGCCACAAAGAAAAAGAAGACTGGTGAACTAACCGATGAAAAAGAGTTTTCCGACCTCCCAGAGGAAGAAACTGTATGATAAACAGCAGAACTTGGGTAAATCGTTTGATATACCCAAGTTCTTCGTTATATAAGAATAAGCTCATATAAAGTTGTATGTATGAAAAACCAGTACAGTAAACTTCTCCGAATATTAATAACCGGCATATTATATATCGGTTATTTCTCGATTTCAAGTTTGTTGGCGCAGATCAGCGAAGGAGGACTCCCCCCAGCTTTCAATTCGCAGGTTCACTTCGAAGTGAAAAGCTAGCAGAACAAGTTCCAGTGAATTTCAGTGTGGAAGACCTCAAGGCGGTCGATGCGTGGAGGGTCAGCCAAGGCGCTCCGTTGCGTGTAGCCAAGTCGATTCCAACCAGCTTCGACATCGCCAATAGCGGCGATTGGATTTCACTACCTGACGGTAGCCAAGTATGGCAACTTCACCTTCAAGCGAAAGGACGATCGCCTTGATCCTGTATTACTCCGATTTTTATATACCAAAGGTGCCCGGTTATACCTGTATAACGCAGCGAAAACCCAAGTATTGGGTGCCTATACGCATCGTACGCATCCTAAAAACGGACCGTTCGCAACCCAAGCCGTAGCAGACGATGAGGTGATCCTCGAATATGTGCCGGCACCATCCGGCGAGACACCTCGACTACGCATCCGGGAGGTCGGTTACGGGTATAATCATCTTGAAGCGATCATGCCAGAAGTACAGGAAGCGCCGGGAGCCGACTTTTCAGGAGCTTGCGAAGTGAATATCAATTGCGAGGAGGGAGCCGATTGGCAGGAGCAAAAGAAGGGGGTGATACAAATGATTCAATACATCCGTAATAAAGAGGGAGAAGGAGGAAGCTATATTTGTACGGCTTCTCTGGTAAATAATACGGCCCGTGACAAAAAGCCTTATGTATTATCCGCCTTCCATTGTTCGCAAGATATACTGGGCGAACAGACGGTTACTCCCGAGGAATTAGCGGTCTGGTTGTTTTATTTCCACCAAGAACATGTGGGCTGCGATAATGAGTCACCCATTTATCCGATAAAAACCATGGTAGGATGTACACGGAAAGCCTCCACCCCTGTCGAAAACGGTTCCGACGGACTGTTGCTGTTGCTTAACGACGAGATCCCCGACGATTATAATGTATTCTTTAACGGATGATCGTTCAAATATGCTTTCACTCTCGGGCGTAGGCATCCATCATCCTTCCGGCGATTATATGAAAATCTCCACCTATGGAAATTATCCGACAGAATCGATTACATGGCGTAATAGTGATGTTGGGAAAACCGGGGCCACGAACGCTCATTGGAACGCAACTTCGATGCCACGCTAAACGGACACGGGGTGACCGAGGGAGGTTCTTCCGGCTCGCCTTTATTTAATAGCAAAGGCTTGATTATAGGTACGCTGAGCGGTGGAAGCTCCAGTTGCGAACTGCCCGAAGGATTGAATTTATACGGTAAATTGTATTATCACTGGAATAAATACAGTGATAATGATACAGCCCGGATGGATGTCTGGCTAGATCCACTCGGAACGGGCGTCACCTCGTTGCAGGGAATGACGCAGGATGGGAAAACGCTCGGAAACGAGTATGAAGGTCCGACTGATTTGAAATACAAACAGATCTCCACGGATGAGATTCAACTGACATGGAATGCCCCAGTCCTCGAAAAAATAGCTGGTTGGGGATCACAAGATCGTTATCAACAGTTCGGTCTCGGAGGAGATCCATTCTATTTCGCTCAGAAATGGGATACGAAAGATCTACAACCGGTGCATAAAAAAACGATCCGGAAGGTTAATTTCTATCCGCAGGAAGGGGTCACTTATGGAGTCTATATCAAACAGGGAAACCGGGAGTATGAAGAGAGTTTCACTCAACTGAAATCAGGTAAAATAAATTCGGTCACACTTAAAACACCATTCGTAATCGATGCGAAGCAGGATTTACTGGTAGCCATTCATGTGATAAGCTATGCCAATAACACATACCCGGCATGCTCCGATGAAGGCCCGCAGTCGACGGAAAAGGGGAATTTATACTCTTTGGACGGAAAAAAATGGGAAACATTCTCTGATGATGAGCTAGATGCCAATGTTGTGTTATCGATCGTAATAAGCGCGGAAGAAGGTGAGCTCCCCTCAAGTTCCGTATTCTCCACGAGCACTTTCTCGGAGAAACCGCAACCCATGAGAACGGGCCGATTATCATTCCGGAAACTGGCTATCGCCTCTGATGCGCAAGAAGCAGAGTTGATCACGGCTTTTCCGGAGCTGACCGGTTATAAGGTATATCAAGATACCCGAGAACTGACGACATTACCTGTTTCTCAACGGAATTATACGGTGAAAAATCTGACAACAAGTACCCCTCTGCTCCAAGTAACGGCACTTTATGGTACCGATGAGAGCGCCCCGGTTACGGTAATTCCGGAAACGAGCGTAGGTAACGAACTGAAGCCAACAGGCGAAGAAGTAGATATTCAACCACGTATCTTCTCGAATGAAGTACAGATCCAGAATTATCAACAACTGAAATCGCTTGAGATCTACAGGGCCGATGGAAAGTTGATACGTAGCGTCCCGCAACCGGGAAGCAGTCTCAGCACGGGTGATTTTGCCACTGGAATGTATATCTTCCGCTTGACTACCGAAAAGGGAAGCCAAACCGTTCAAGGTATTAAAAAATAAACGGCCGCCTACTAGTATAAAGTAAAAAAGGTTGTGCGTTCTCTGACACACAACCTTTTTTATTTTATTTCCCGAATGTTACCCCCATCCGTTTTCCTTGTACGATCAAATCATGATCCGGTGTCACTAATTTTAGTTTTCCCGCTACTTCTAACAAGGGAATGGATTCTACCCTATCTCCTTTCATACAAACCATACGTCCGAATTCACCATTAGCGATCAGTTCCGTGGCATGGCCTCCCAAGCGAGTCGCAAGGTTACGGTCGAACGGAGAGGGGTTTCCACCCCGTTGGGTGTATCCCAATACGGTATCCCGGGTCTCGATACCCGTTCCCGCCTCGATAGCCCGGGTAATATAATCAGAAGGACGCTTTTTATCCGGAGTCTCGATACCCTCGGCTACTACAACGATGGAATAAGGTTTGCCCCTGCGAGCCCGATCCAAGATCGCCTCGTTCACCTTATCGATATCGTATCCCAATTCCGGAAGTAAGATCACGTCGGCACCTCCAGCCATCCCGGCATACAAGGCGATCCATCCGGCATGATGGCCCATCACCTCCACGACCATCACCCGCTTATGTGAACTAGCCGTAGAATGAAGACGGTCTATAGATTCCGTGGCGATATTCACGGCGGTATTAAAACCGAACGTAATATCCGTACCCCATATGTCATTATCGATTGTCTTGGGAACGCCTATCACGTTCAATCCGATCTGAGATAACAGATTGGCCGTCTTCTGCGTACCGTTTCCTCCGATACAAACCAAGCAGTCCAGCCCCAGCTCCTCATAATTTTTCTTAATGATCTCCGGCTTTTCCGAATCTCCCGAGGCCAAGAGCTTACGGAAAGGCTTCTCTCTGGACGTTCCTAAAATGGTTCCCCCTAAATTTAATATGCCGGATAAGCTCCGTTCATCGAAAACTTGGACGTCTTTATTCAAAAGACCTATAAAACCGCTATGAATACCTATCACTTCCATGCCGTAATGCATGATAGCGGTCTTGCCAACACCACGGATCGTAGCGTTGATACCGGGGCAATCGCCACCCGATGAGAGAATCCCTATTTTCATCGTAACGTTAATTTAGTACCTAGCAAAGATATAAATAAAAAGAGAATGCCTACATTTGCACTCGAACAAATAAAAAGAGCATGGATATTTTAACACAGACGATTTCGCTCCTTTTCCGCCATCGACAAACGGAGATCGGACGATTTGGGCAGGATATAGACCATATCCAGCGCAAACAGCTGCATGCTCTGCTTTCGACGGCACGCAAGACGGAATGGGGACTCAAATATGATTATAAAAGCATTCGCTCTTATTCAGACTTCTGCCAACGTCTTCCCTTACAGACTTATGACGAGATAAAGCCGTATGTCACCCGAATGATAAACGGAGAAAGGAATATTCTCTGGCCTTCGGTGGTGCGGTGGTACGCTAAGAGTAGCGGGACCACGAACGACAAAAGTAAATTCCTGCCCGTCACCCCCGAGATATTAAAGGGTTGCCACTATAAAGGAGGCTTCGATTGCGTGGCCATTTATCTGCGGAACAACCCGGAAAGCCGTTTCTTCTCCAAGAAAGGTTGATATTAGGCGGCAGCCATAGCCCTTCCCCGCTAAACTCCGAGGCTCATCAAGGCGACTTATCCGCCGTATTACTTCAAAATCTCAATCCGCTCGTCAATTTAATACGCGTCCCCAAGAAACCCATTATCCTAATGGATGAATGGGAAAGCAAGATCAAGGCGATCGTGGAGAACACTTGGAATAAGGATGTAAACAGCCTATCCGGTGTTCCTTCTTGGATGTTGGTCTTGATCAAGGCCGTATTGAAAAAAACGGGTAGGGAATATCTTACGGACGTATGGCCTAATCTGGAGGTCTTCTTCCATGGGGGAATCAGTTTCGAGCCTTACCGGGAGCAATATAAAACCTTGATTCCATCGAATAAGATGCATTATATGGAGACCTATAACGCATCCGAGGGCTTCTTCGGGCTGCAAGACGATCCGACAGACCCCAGTTTGCTTATGATGCCGGATTACGGTATTTTCTATGAGTTCATCCCGATGAACGAGGTGGGTAGCGCCCATCCGACCGTGTTACCGCTGGAATCGGTAGAGACCGGGAAAAACTACGCGATGGTAATCACGACCTCGGGAGGATTATGGCGCTATCAGATCGGGGATACGGTACGTTTCACCTCGTTATTCCCTCATAAATTCGTTATCTCCGGACGTACCAAGCACTTTATCAACGCCTTCGGCGAGGAGCTAATGGTGGATAACGCTGATAAGGCGATCGCCATGACTTGCCTACGAACCGGGGCGAAAGTAAAAGAATATACCGCCGCCCCACTCTTTATGCTGGATAAGGCAAAAGGACGGCACCAATGGTTTATCGAGTTTGACAAGAAACCGGAATCTCTCGATGAATTCGCCACTTTATTAGATCAGAACTTACAAAAGCTGAACTCGGACTATGAGGCGAAGCGGTATAAAGAGATCTCCCTTCAACCGCTGGAAATCGTTATCGCCCACGACGGTGCTTTCTATGAATGGCTCAAGCAGAAAGGTAAATTAGGCGGCCAACACAAGATCCCACGCCTCAGCAACGACCGCACGCATATAGAGGAGCTTTGCGCATCAACCAGTCTCTATAAGCCGGTATGCGCTTTATTCATAAGACGCATTAAATTGATAAGTCAGATAGAATCCCGCCATATTCGAACTGAATACCGGAGCGGCCACGATCGGGCAGTTCTTCACATTTCGATTGATCCGCCGGGCGATAGCGTTACGAATCGGGAAATAGATCAGATACGATAACTCTACCGACAAGATCCCGAAACCCGCGCCGCTACTACATCCGCCACCCAATGCCTGTTATTGTATAAGCGGGAACCCGCCACGAACGCCGCTATCGCATAACCCGAGTAAGCGAGTATAGGCGAGCTATCCTTAAATTCCTTATAAGCCATATGCGCCCCTAAGAAAGCATTCGAGGTATGTCCGGACGGAAACGAATAAGGCGCCCCGTCCGGGCGAGGCTCGTTTACCCAGTTCTTCAGCCCATGCACCATCAATCCGTTCATCCCTTCCGCTAAAGCGACCAAGCAAAGTTGGTCCACCCAGTTATGCTTCTCTTTTCCCATAAGGTCGCAGACAAATACCCAACCGAGCATTCCCCACTCCAAGTAATTGTCGATATGGATTTGCTTCACGGAATCTTTCCGGGAAAACAGGTGAAAGTCATTCATCCCGTCAATCGCCGTGCCTACGGCTCCCACCGTTATCAATGAGGCCGGAAGAATCAAGCTTTTCGGGTTAAACTTATAGGCGACGACAGGCATTCTCTCCTTGACAGGGGCTTGAGAACGTACGTTTAACGTATCGAGATCACCAACGCCCGCGAACGCAATGTTTACGAAGCCTATCAAAAGGCTTACCAAGACGATTAATTTCCTATATATCATATCCGTTATTTTCCTCTAAGACATCCCTCTCCCGGATAAACCCTTCATCAAAATAGTTGTTCTCTATTTTCGAATGGATCACCCGCTGGAAATAGAAACGATGGTTATTCCAATGGAAGGCCGGGTATTCCTTATTTTGTTTGACAATATTATTCGTGAAGACCAACCCGTCCACGGACTTGGCGTATACCAATGGCCTATCGAACGTAATAAACTCGTTCGCGTCGATCACGATATCACTATGGAAATATTTCCTTTGCGACGCTAAATCCGGGATTTCGGGATAAATAGAGATAATAGCGTTCGTAAATTGGAACATATTCGTCAAGGAGTTGATGAACTTATTCTTACGGATCAACACGTTCCGGCAAGCGCCGGTCTCGAACCAACCATTGCAATCACCGCACAGCAGGATCGCCGTCCCCGAGGTATGATCGAAAACATTATTCTCTACGACCGTTTGCCGAGGCGTGCTGAACAAGGAACCGCGGGCACGGTTATTCCGGATCACGTTATCCGAGAATAGGACCGTCGGCGTCCACTCCAGATTCTCTATGCCGAAGCCGCTTCCCTCATGGATCGAAGGATTCACCGTATTCTCAAACCGGATCTCGAACTCCTTCGCCCCTCGGTAATCCGGTTGATCAACTGCCTTGATAGCGGTAATCCGGTTTCTCGCCCCTATCAATTCCATGGTGCTCGAATGGATGAACTGCACGGAATCCCCTACCCTTCCCCATTCGAAACCATACGATTGCGGGTGCATATACCGGCCTACAAGGTAGAGTCATTCACTCGTCTCACCACTTTCAGGTAAGTTCCATGCACATTGATAGCGTCGTCCATCATCCCTTCGTACAAGCCATTCTTGGAGATGATCGTTCCCTTGCAG
>ENA-OQIC01000904-OQIC01000904.1-human-gut-metagenome-genome-assembly--contig:-NODE-904-length-11469-cov-2.117880_pt1 | contig 11469 bp, 15 predicted proteins | sample MGYA00242572_ERZ504736 | MGnify/ENA primary metagenome ERZ504736 (study PRJEB26092, sample SAMD00036201) | human gut metagenome | host: Homo sapiens | study: EMG produced TPA metagenomics assembly of... | reverse complement strand
AGTACATTATACGGAGTAATGATTATCAAAGACAATATGGCAAATATGTGTGCAAAAGTAACTTCGACCTATATGGAATTTACTCTTGCATTTGGTCCAAAACTGGAATTTAGTTTTTCATTTAAGTTCACTTTTTCCAAACTCACGTTCCCCTCCTTTATATCTCATTATATAGAACATACGTTCTGAAATCAAGAGATAATATTTTCCATATCCATGCTTCCTCTATATATAGTAATTTTCTTCTCATGATAAACAATATATAGTGCTTTTATATTGACACATACTACATATAGTGTTATATTTACTATGTAATTATTATTTGTGTCATCCGGAAAGGATATACGCACGCAGTTTAGGTTTGTAAAAGTGTCAGAAGTATACCACGCTACCAGCAGGGACTTCTGGCTTTTTTATTTTGCAGGAAACTGCACGCATTAGAGAATGAACATCCGTGTCATTCTCTTTTTTATGCCTGAACGCAAAAAAAGGAGGAAGAAAAACCGGAACAAATAAGAATTACAACTATACCATAGAAAAGGAGACAAGAATAAAATGAACCACTCTAATGAATTATCAAACGTGGAAAAAATCAAACAACTGGTGGACCATCTGAATTTACAGCGTAACGCTTATTATAATGAGAACAGTCCGAATATCAGTGATGCGGAATATGACCGAATCTTCGATGAATTAGTGGAATTAGAAGAGCAGACAGGCTTTGTCTTATCCAATTCACCGACACAAACCGTAGGCTATACTCCCATCAGTGAACTTCCCAAAGTAAAGCATCCGGTCCCTTTGCTCTCTTTAGATAAGACAAAGCAGGTACAGGACTTGATAAGTTTTGCCGGTAAGCAGCCAGTTCTGTTTATGCTGAAGTTGGACGGATTAACGACTAAATTAGTCTACGAAATGGAACACTTGTAGAGGCTTCCACGCGTGGCGACGGAGAAATTGGGGAACTTATCACCCATAACATCCCTGCATACGTTGATGTCCCTCTCTCAATTCCATATAAAGGCCGGCTGGTGATTGTTGGAGAATCCTTCATCCCAACCAATGACTTTGAGCGTTTAAAAGAAACCCTCCGAGATGGAAAAGGAGAACCTTACAAAAATGGGCGAAATCTGGCTTCTGGCTCTGTGCGAAGTCTTGATCCGGCAAATTGTGCAGGACGCTGTCTGCACTTTATGCCTTTTAATGTTCTGGAAGGTCTGGACTCTCCATTTCTCTTTCCAGACAGCAGATCTATAAAGGTTTCCAGCCTGTTTGACTATGGCTTCCAGCCTTGTCCTTATATTATTGCAACCCAGCCTTTAACCTTGGATCTTGTAAACCAGTATATTGAAAATCTGACTGTTCTGGCAGGCAAAAAACATCTGCCTATTGACGGAATTGTAATGATTTTCGACAGTCTGGACTATTCCAAAAGCTGTGGGCGTACCGGACATCATTATAAAGATGGACTGGCTTTTAAGTTTGAAGACGAAACTTACGAAACCACTCTTCGCAATATAGAATGGACACCCACCCGTTTCGGAGAAATTGCACCTGTGGGAGTTTTTGACTCTGTGGAAATTGACGGATGCTCTGTTTCCAGAGCAACCCTTCACAATCTGACCTTTATCAAAGAATTAGAATTGGTGCCAGGTTGTAGAATTTCTGTATCGAAACGTAATATGATCATTCCTCATATTGAAGAAAATCTGGAACGTGGTCATTACGTAGATGCAGTTCCCCCAGTATGTCCATGCTGTGTTCTCAGACTCGTATCTATCAAAGAAAAGGAAATGATGGGCGTCTCATTGAAACAGTGCATTGTGACAATCCCAACTGTGATAGCCAGATCCGAAAACGCTTTACACATTTCGTTGGAAAAAAAGCAATGAACATCGAGGGACTCTCCGAAACTACCTTGGAAAATTCCTGACTTTGGGTTATCTCCAGACATTTCCGGATATTTACCATCTAAATGAACATCAGGAAGAAATCTTACAGTTGGAAGGTTTCGGTAAAAAATCCTTTGAAAGATTATGGAATTCCATTACTTCCAGCCGTAATACTACCTTTGTCCGATTCCTGGTTTCCATGGATATTCCTATGGTCGGAGAACCAAAGCAGGATTTTGGATACAGTATTCCACGGCAGTCTGCAGGAATTTTTTGACGCTGCCTCTGGTGACTATGATTTCACCCAGTTAGATGACTTTGGTGATACTCTGAATCAGAATATCCATGACTGGTTCTCTGATGAAAACAATCTAATTCTCTGGCACGAACTCCAAAAAGAACTTATATTTGAAGAAAGAAAGGAAATGAACACTATGATGAAAGAAAATGTATTTACAGGATGTACTATCGTTGCAACAGGAAAACTTGCTCATTTTACAAGGGATGAAATCAACTCCAAGATCATTGAGCTTGGAGCAAAAGCCGGCAGTTCTGTCACAAAAAAGACAGATTATCTGATTTGTGGGGAAAAAGCCGGAAGTAAATTAACAAAAGCTCAGGCTCTCGGTATTAAAATATTGTCTGAAGATGAGTTTCTTGAGATGATTGCATAAAGGAGAACTCCGATGAAAGATAAAATATATCTAAAATATAAAGGTCGGGATAGCTGGGACAGACCCGTATATCAGGATGAATCTGGAAAACTATGGAAGGATGTAGAACCCTACTCAGACCGCCCTGCACATTTATGCAGTGCCTGCGATAATGCCTTTGATGGGGAACCAGATATTCCAATGAATGCGATGGCACGCTATCAGAATATTACTGTCATCTATTACCCTACCAGAGATGTTTGGAGATAATACTTTAATCAATCAAAGATTCACAAAATGGGAAGGCCGAAAATGCTTTCCCATTTTCTTTTGTTGATAAGTGGATTTAGAAAGGAGCTGCTATTATGTATTTGCTTACATATTATGATGACCTTAAAACTCTTATTACCCCCATAGGACCTCCCTATTTGCAAGCAGACATGGCAAAAGATGCCATGAAGCGGGCTATCTTAGAATATTTAAAAGAACACGGGTGTGCTGAACCAGACGATTTTTATGCAAGTGCAAAAGAACAAGAGAAGTTTTATTTTGATGTGGAAAGTGAAATCGAACTATCCCTTTCTTCTTTTTACGCCTATCTGCGTACTCAAAATCAAGAACCTTTTTTGCGACTTTTCAGATTCTTAATTTGAATGAAGTAACCCCATATTTTCATACACCATCGGGTATAGAAAAAGAAATATGCAAATGGAAGCTCTTCTTGAAGTTTTAGAACCATTGTTATCAATTTTTGCTTCTACAGACGTTGTGTTTTCACCTAAAGCCGGATACACCGTTCTTTGTGTAACTCCCTACACCTCAGAAGTATTAGAATCTAAAAGCATCAATGAACCTAAAGAAATGGCTGCATATTTACTAGATTCAATTAAATATGATTACTGCTTTTCACTTGGTGTAAATACCCTTTTATCTACGGATTCATTCTGCAGTTTAGAAGAACTTGAATATGCTATGCCGCATTATCAAAAAGCTGTTTATTCTGCAGTATTTAAAGAAGTACAGGATAAAATATCTTCTATTCTAGCACAACCACCACTGCGAACTCCACGTTTTTCGCTGCAGGAAGATCCTTTGCTTACAGTTTTATATAACTTCCAGCGAAGCCTTTCCCTTCAGCAAAGACTTTTTTCTGTTCCTGATAAAAAAATTTATCAAAATTACAGAAAAGCATTGCTCGAAGCATATTGCCAAAAGTATGGTGCTGTGTATCTTGGAAAATTTCCTGCCGATGGCATAGGGAAAATGACTTACACAAAGTATAAAAAAACCGATGAATACGATGAATATGACTTTTGTATTCCTTACCCAGATACAGATTTATTAAATCTTGTAAATCAATGGGATACAACAAATTCAGCTAAAAAGATACCTTTGTATTATAAAATACAAGAACGTGTTTTGTCACAAAAAGGTCTATGGATAAACTGGGAAAAGCAAAGCCTCAGAATATTAAAAAAATAACTTACATCAAACAGGAGGACTCTATGAGCATAATTACTTCTATACTTCACTGCTATGGACTTCTTATATCCGAAGAATCCGTTACATTGATGCAACAGTATATACTCCCCTTATGGGAAAAGACAAAACCCGAATTATATGAAATGTTTTCTACGAAATCTGATAATGACGAATTTTTTGACTATCTTCTTGACCATTATGCTATATGCTACAACGGCACTGCCGATTATTTGCGTTGTTGGCGCATCTGTGATGGAGAAGAAATCGAACCACAAATTGATGACCATTTTTATTTTATGGATTTATTAGAAAAACCTTCTCTTTTTAAAAAAGCCTATGAGTCTTTCGAAGATGTCATAAAAGAATGTCAACAACGGTTAGAGGGATTGCTCCCACCGGATTTTCCTTATGAAGATTATCTTTTAGAAATTACTGGAGAACTCTGGGGATAAAATTCCAAATGAAACATGATAAATACTATGAACACACTGTTAGAAAGGACATTCTGTTATGCAAAGAAATATTTCAATAAAAGATCCCGCTATTTTAGGTTTTCGTGGACGCTATGCGTTTCTCAGTAATTTTTATCCGGCATCTATTTCATACATGGGGCAACTCTATGCCAACAGCGAAGCTGCTTTTCAGGCACAAAAGACATACTCTGTAAAAGAACAGCAACGTTTTTGTAAATTCTGTATGCATAATCCCGCTGATGCAAAGAGGCTTGGACGCAACCTGATGCTACGACCAGATTGGGATAAAATCAAAATACGCTGTATGTATGAAATTTGTATGTGTAAATTCATGCAAAACCTGAACTTTGTCGCCTCCTTCTTTCTACTGGAACCGTAGGTTAGTAGAGGAAATACATGGGGTGACACCTTTTGGGGAACTGTAAATGGATATGGTGAAAATCATTTAGGCAGAATTCTTATGGACATACGTGCGAAGCTTCAATTTGAATGTTAAAACAATAATTTATCCAATTTTGCACTGTATGAACTGCAAATATTTTGCTATAATGGAAGATAGATTTTAAAGAAAGGATTTGTGCTTATGTATCTGATGCGTTTTGTCTATGACCGTCTTCTGGATTGGAAAAATGAAGGAGGTCATAGTACCCTGGAAGTCGGTGGAGCCCGTCAGGTTGGAAAAACCTACCTGATACAGAAATTTGCTGACGAAAACTACAAACACAAAATTTATATTAACCTGTTTGAATTAAGTGGTAAACAGTTTATGGAATGTTATAAACAGGCAACCAATTGGACACCTGGAACAAAACGGCGGGAGCATCCTCTCCATGATGCCTTCCAGTTATATGAGCCGGACTTTATTGATTCCGATGATACCGTCATCATTATTGATGAAATTCAGGAATCATCGGAAATTTATAACCGCATCCGGGAGTTCACCCGACAGTTTAAAGCCCATTTTATCGTTACAGGTAGTTATCTTGGAAGAATTTATGATCCGGAGTTTCGCTATTCCAGCGGTGATGTCACCAAACTCACCATCTATACGCTTTCTTTTGAAGAGTTTTTGATGGCCTATGATCAGAATCTGTATGACGATTACAAAAAAATATCTCTTGTTTCCTCTGAAGCAGAAGTCTATAATCGCTTAAAGGAAACCTATGATCTGTACTGTCAAATTGGTGGCTATCCCAAAGTGGTAGAAAACTATCTGGAGAACCGGAATATCGTAAAGGCACAGGGCGAACTCGTAAAAATCATTGATACCTTTACCAATGAGTCCATTCGCTATTTTACAGATATTTTGGATACCAAAGTGTTTACTCATATTTTCTTTTCCATCTGCCGTATTTTAAACCGTGAAAAGAAAGGATTTTCAGAAGACAGTATCAGCGAAGAATTGCAAAAGCTGGTAACCAAAGACTACTCCAGTAATATTTCAAAGGCTACCTGCAACCGTGCCATTAGCTGGTTATACTTTTCTGGAATCATTGGATTCTGTGCAAAAATAACAGAAATGGACATTCTGGATTTTAAGTCTGCAAGCCGCTGCTACTTCATGGATATGGGGCTGGCAAATTATTATCTGACACGTACCGGTACCGATTCCCGTGTACTTGCAGGCACATTAAATGAAAATTATGTCTATATCAACCTGAAGAAACGCCAGGATTTTCCACCGGAAATTTCCTTTGAAACCCCAGCTTTTGCTACTTACCGAGGCGGAGAAATTGATTTTTTGGCACAAAGCCTATCTTCTTCCACCCGATATTTAATAGAAGTAAAAGCCGGAAAAGGGACTGCTTCCACTGCCCAGAAAGCTCTGGCTCAGGGAAAAGCAGATAAGCTTCTTTATTTAAAAGGGGCAACCAAAGGAGGGATAGACGGAAAAACAGAAACACTGCCTATTTATTTATTGGAACAATACAAGTTTAATTAAATTTATGTTTACGAAGAGACTACTTGCGAGTGGTCTCTTTTTATTTAGAAGGATCACGAAAAACACAGCACTGAATTAGTGAAAATTTATGAATTTATGAGAATTGGCATAGATGTGATGTTACGGACAAGGGGTATGGATTTATTCTATTCCCTCTTTTGTCAATGCCAATTCCCATCAAGAAAGGAAGAATTACATGAACAATACAACAACTGAATTACAATGGGGAGATGTCATCTTCAAACCCGGACAACGTGTGCGGACAACCGATGCCAGCGATTATGCAAGATTGGAAGGTGTTATTTTGGAAATTCATACCGGCGAAGATAAAGAAACCGACAATCTGACTCCTGATATTCACTGTTGCTTTGATTTTCCTGAGTCTGAAGCAGACATTCGGAAACTAGAGGAACGCTTTTCTTCTCTTTACAATATGCCAAAAAAACTGGATGAGCTTGCTTTGGATGAAGTGATTATGTCCCCGGATGAACTGATTTCTATTCCAGAAGAACCCTCTCGTCTTCTTCATTATATTGGTACAGACGAATGGGCTCGCCCGGTATACCAGGATCAATATGGGAAGTTGTGGAAAGATGTAGAACTTGGTGACTTTGAAATTCCTCATCTGCACTCTGCAGTCGGAAATGAATTTGATGGAGAACCGGATATGCCTATCCGGAAACCATTTAGAATTTTAACAGATAAACCGAAAAATCCTTATGAATTTCAGTACATGATGCTTAGTCGTTTACAAAGCGACTGTGAGTATTACTTGAATTACGGAAACCGTTGTACTGGACATCTGTACTATCACAATGAAAGCAAACAAATTGCCGCCATGAAAAAACTCTGGAATGAATTTCCGGATGATGGGAAACCAGAATGGTTGACATGGAAACAAATCCTAGAATACGAAAAAGCAATGTGTTCAGACACAAAATAATAGAACCGCCATAAAAATATTTTTTTTAAGGAGAATGATTATGAATTCAATAAAAGAACTAAAAGAACAATTAGGATATGAAGAAATCGGTCTCGATGATACATTTACATTTCACTGTACCCAATGCGGAAAGTGCTGCATTCACCGGAGGATATTCTCTTATCCCCGAAAGATCTGTTTAACATAGCAAAAAAATTTCAAATTACACCAGCGGAAGCCTTGGAACAATATTGTGAAACTTATATTGGATGTAACTCCCGTTTCCCGATAGTCCGCCTGAGACCACAAGGAAGTGTCAAACGCTGCCCTTTATTAAAGGATCAGAAATGTTTGGTTCATGATGTAAAACCGACTGTCTGTGCCATGTTTCCGATTGGTCGGTATCTTACCCTTTCTGCGGATGATAGTTTTCCGAAAAATCCAGAAGAACTGTCTGTTGGATATATCTTTAATAATCCTGAGTGCGGAGACGGAATCGAAACACATACCGTCCGGGAATGGTTTCGTAGTTTTAACATTCCACTAAAAGATGACTATTTCTTTACATGGACAAGAACACAGGCAACACTCTGCAAACATCTACAATTTCTGGAAGAACACATATCAGAAAAGACCATGATTTCAATATGGAATGCTACTTTGATAACTCTGTATCTGAACTATGATATTACAGAAGATTTTCAAACGCAATTTCAGCAAAATTCAGATGCAATCCTATCCTTAATTGAAACACTAGGAACTGTTGACATTCCTAAGAAATCATAAACAACTATAAATACTTTGAGCCGACCAGTTTTGGACGGCTCTTTTTCATATCACTTTACATTCTGGCAGCTCTTTTGTTTCCTGTTCTTATCACACGCAATCCATTCATCCAAAGTAAGCGGCTGATAATTTGAATACATACAAAAACAGTTAATCATATTACATGGAATATGCTGTGTTTCCCCCTGTGTATTCAGAAATGTTGTTTCAGATGTGATTCCTTGAAATCTTTCCAGCAATCTCTGATCCTGCGTATCGTGTACATGTCCATACAACATATAGGTTTTTGGGTTTCCTTCTGCATTCAATTTATACTGTCCGTTATAACACATAATAGGATAATGACAAAGTATCACTTTTCTCTTATTATCGCTAAGTTCCTCATACATTTTAATCCACTCAAAGCGTGAACTGTCGAAGTTTGGATCCTTGACATAGTGGTCATGGTTTCCCTGTATCAGATATAGACGTCCGTTCAATTTCTGAAGCAACTGGTTTGTTTCTTCAGATTTCCCCCATGATAAATCCCCTAAGATAACAACTTCATCCCTATTACGCACTTTACTATTCCACTGTTTCAGCATATAATCATTCATTGCATTTACATTTGCAAATCCACGTTTATCCATTTTTGTATTCAAATTTTCATGAAAGAAATGTAAATCTGCAATATAATATCTCATTTTATATCATTCCCTCAATCTTGTTTAAATTATCAATATTTACAACTGCCCAGAACACTCTTTTTAAATCTTTCCCTTTCAAAGTTGATGCCGGGATTACCGAATCTTTACCAAATTCCTGAATAAACTGATTTCTGAGTTTACGAATTTTTTGTCCTTTTTCTGGTCCCGATAAATGCTCCATACCTAATTTTTTTTCAATCTCTAATGCCTGTTTTACCTTATCCCAACCCATGCCTGAAATCATCAGTTCATACATCAAGCGAACCAGGGATGCTCCGCAGGCAACCGTTTTGGATCATACTGCACTTTCCTGTTTAAATATAACGAATGAAAATCATTAATAAACTTTTTCAATTCTGCATCTTCACCGCTATCGGCTTGTTGATAACGCAAAAGCTGTTTCTCAACATCTTTTACGATATATTTAGGTTCATAATCTCTTCCCTCCAGCGTGCTCCCCAGTGTAATCTTCCTTGTATTCCATTCTTGTTCTGCCCGTTTTAAATACTTTTCTTTCACAACAGAGCATTGCATCTCGGATATACAGTTTCTGGACAACATCATAATATCATAGAACTGCTTCACCTGTTCATCCAGCCTTTCATTTTGTACGCCAATCGTATTACAACCTAATGTGGTGAGCTTATCCGCAAATAAATAATTCAATGGAAGGATCTGATAGTTCCATGAACTGTTTACCGCAAATATGTTTTCTCCCGTTCTTCTTTCATATTCCCATTTTTCTGGCTGGAGAATAAATTCTATTTTTAATTCCTGATAGGGAATACTCTCTCTCTCCATATTACGTTCTGCATTGGATAGTACAGAAGGAACTTTCGTGTAATATGTATGTAATGGAAGATTTGTTTTCGGATTCTTAGGGCTATGTTTATGAAAGTAAAACAATTCGTCTTCTGTCCCCAAATATTCTTCGATTTTCCTCAATGTTTTCTTTATTTCCTCTTCTGTTCCAAAAATAACATATCAATGTCTACACTTGTTCTTTGAGCATCCCTTGGCAGATAAAACTGCGTGGCTGCACCACCTTTCAATATTATTTTATCTCCTAGTATTTTCTGAATATGCAAGAATAATTCAAGATCCCATAAAAACAGTTCCATTCTCGCCATATTTTTAAACCCAAATTCTTCCATTCTCTTCTGAAAGGTTTCTCTCTGAAATGCTTCCTCTTTATGAAATAACTTTTTGTAATCCAAATTTTATTCTTCCCTTCTAAGTATTTTTCCAAACTCTATTGCCGAATCTGTAATAAACCGATTTTCAACGATAAAGCGAATATCATATTGTATATTCCTTCTTGATGCTACTGTTATCAGCTTCTTTTTATCTATATTTCCCAATCTGCTGAGATTCTGATAAATTCTTACCAATTCTTGCAATGATAGTGGATATCCGTTTCTCGTTATTGCAAAATAAAGATCTGCAAAAGCCTTCTCTATACTTGCCAGACCTTCACTACTGTACTGAAAATCCTCCGTTGTGTATAAAATCACCTGCATATTATGGCTACCTGAAAACATAGCATCTTCATACATTTTTTTTCGTGTATTGTGGTTCTATCACCTCAAATCCTTCTGCTAATAAATTGTTATATATTTCCTCTTTTGCTGCTTTTTCAATAAATGCAATGACAGGATATTGTTCTGGTATGTGTAACATATATTTTGCCAAAATATCCAAACCGGATATATAATAATAAAATCCCAGCTCATCCATGTAATTTTTCAATTTTTGGGCTGTTTCACATAAAATAATTCCCTGTCTGCCTTTCAAATCATTGAAGGAAAATACACCGTTTCGCACTCTCTTAATGTAACCCGCCTCTACTAATTTAGAAAGATTCCAATATAAAGTAGACTTTTTTAACTCCGGGAAAAGGGGAATTACTTCATCTGTATAAAAGGTAGTTTGATTCCCAAGATTTTGTTTGATTATCTCGTATTTTTTTTCTAATGCTGTTTTTGCTATTCATACTACACCTACTTCTTTTCGTAGTATATCACATAGCACCTATAAATTCAATAAAATAAACGCAAAGTTTATATTTGCGTTTATTTTATTGTTTTTATTTATAATTCAATCTATTTGCAAATATATTTGTAATTTCAATAAAAATACGCAAATACTATATTTGCGTATTTTTATTGAAACTCACTAGAACTGCAACAGCAGCTCATATAGCATCCTATAACGTTTTCCAATCCAGCCTATTCTTTATAATGGAATGATCCTTGGAACTTGTACTCCTGCTGTAATTCCCATTTCTATCTTTCTCCTATAATCCCGAAAACTATGGATACGAAACCCAGGCATTCCCCAAGCACAAGAAATTTTGCGAACATAGTACTCGTTTGATTTTGTGAATATTTTCCCTTGCTTCCTGTGCAATAACTTCATAATCCGTAACGACTGAGTTGAAATCTTAGGAAACGTTCCATTAACTTTTTTATACAAATCTCCTCTTTTGGTTTCTTCCAAAATAATAGTTTTCCATGCATACAGGACCATTCTATACATGGAATATCTGCACTTCTTATCCCTGTTTCCATTGCAATTCTCAAAAATAAGGAAGTTTCAAAATCCTTTTATATAGGAATTGATCATGCTATCAT
>ENA-OQIC01000903-OQIC01000903.1-human-gut-metagenome-genome-assembly--contig:-NODE-903-length-11481-cov-1.742822_pt1 | contig 11481 bp, 10 predicted proteins | sample MGYA00242572_ERZ504736 | MGnify/ENA primary metagenome ERZ504736 (study PRJEB26092, sample SAMD00036201) | human gut metagenome | host: Homo sapiens | study: EMG produced TPA metagenomics assembly of... | reverse complement strand
AAAATGAGCCCGCAGGCATAAAACAGCTGCTGCCATGGAGTGACTTTATAAAAGAAAGATGTACAGGATCATAGATATCGAAAAAGTAAGACCTGAAGAACGTGGGAACCTGAATATTTAAAGTTCCCTGAAGTCGTGACCGGGTGATTATTCATCGCTTACGATGAACGTTATCAACTGTATGGAACGAAAGCATCAAAGCTGGCAGACAAATCACAGAAGAATACCGGAAGGGAGAGAGAAGTAATGGAATATAAGATTTTGTAAGAACAGGTAAAGATCAGATATCAGGATTTTTTACCGGAAAAATTTGCAGATGCAACGATTTCTGTTCATCAGGTAGTAAAGAATAATGACTGTGTTTTGGATGGTCTGACAATCCGGACGGAAGAAAGCAATATTTCTCCAACCGTATATCTGAATCCGTATTTTGAACAGATACAGGATGGAGCTGAGATGGATGATGTGCTTGGGCAGATTGCAGCCACATATCAGGCACATTATATTGACCAGGATATGGATGTATCTGCGGTTACTGATTTTGATAACGTCAAAGACAAGATTGTGTGCAAGCTCATCAATGAGGAAGCCAACAGGCAGTTTCTTGAGGACAAACCATACACCAAGGTGGAAGATCTGGCGGTTGTGTATCAGATTTTAATGGACAAAAATGCGGAAGGCACTGCAACCATAACGATTACAGATAATCTGATGGACAGGTATGGGATTATCCTTGAGGATTTGCACGAACAGGCTCTTTTGAACATGGATGTTTTACAGTCATACAGCTTCAAGGGAATGAGCGAGACCATTATAGAAATGATGGCAGGGGACATTGCAAGGGGATAATGATATGGATATATCAGAGGCAAGAGAAATGGCATCCCAGATGATACCGGATGTTCCTGACACGATGTTTGTCCTGACAAATGATACAAAGGTAAATGGAGCAGCCGCTATATTAAATGATGATACCAGACAGGAAATAGCAGACAAGGTTGGAGACTTCTATGTACTGCCTTCATCTGTGCATGAAACGCTGATTATCCCGAAAGATGCCGGAATGGAGTTAAGAGACCTTGAACAGATGGTGCAGGAAGTGAACCAGACACAGGTAGCACCGCAGGAACGTCTTTCGGATCATGTGTATGAGTATGATGCAAAAGAACATGAGCTGTTTCGCAGTGACCGTGCCGGGGAACGTGCAAAGCAGAAAGAGGAAAAGCGTGATGAGAAGAAAGAACGTCCTTCACTAAAAGAGAGACTTGCAGAAAAGAAAAATGATGTGATGAAGATGCATGCTGACAGGAAACAGCCAACAGCAGATAAAAAGAAAGAAGCGGTGATTTAGCCGCTTCATATGTAACAAGCAGGAAAGCGGCCAATTTAGGCTGTTTCAGAATGTAGACAAAGAACGTATTAACAATCAAAAATGGTATATTTAAAGAAGGATGCCAATGCTCTACCTAGGTAAAAATATAATGATTTTATATATAATTCCGATATTATATATGTGTTGTTGAGTTGTAGGAGGAGAGGTATTATGAAATCAGTTGTATTTAATGAAAAAGAGATAAGAAAGTTTTAAGAAAAGTGGCGTAATAAAATATGCCATGTTGGCTTTAGCGACACCTATTGGTTTGATACTATCTTGTGTGTTAGCTTATATAAATATTGATTTTATGGAGCTACTAAAAATATTTAGTGAGAATATTTCTAATCCAGAAATATTGGACGAATTAACACAGATTATGAGTAAGTGGTATATTATTTCTGGAGCTATTTTTTTTGCATCATTGTTATTGTTTGTTATATATTTCGTTCGAAATAGAAAAATGATGAGGATGTTTTGACATGGGGGCAGACTATATTTCTTGCTATTGAGTTAATATTAATATCTCAAGTAGTATTACCATTATTCACTGTTACAATGGCAATAGTGATTGCGCTTTTATATTTAGTATTTTTTCATCTATGTTGTTGAAAAATATAATTGGATATGGAACATATTTATTTGTATTACTTGTTGAAAAGATTTGTACGTCTTCGGGGATAGAATTGACTTATGGTGAGTTTATAGGACAAGAGAAGTATTCTATTTTTTTGACAATGATAACATTTCTAATATCGATACCGTATATCTTATCTTTTTTGTTAAGAATGGTTAAAAAATTTATTCAAGGAGTTACTGGAAATAAATCTGTGGCACTGATTTTTAAGCCGGTCGAAGCATTAATAAGTATTAATGTGTTGCGTTATGCTATATACATACTACTATTTTTTACAAGTGTTTTTACATATAGTGTAAATGTATCACAATCGGATTATGTTTTTTCTCTTGTCAAAGAAGCGTTGTTAGAATTTGTGTTATTAGATACGGTTATATATTCGATTATTTCTAATATAAGGGATACAAAGAAAAATCATAAACAACAAAATATGAGAAGGTATTACGTTTTGTTTAAATATGATTTGGAGTTTGTCCTATCTGCAATTACTATGCACAATTTGAAGGATAAAGAAATGTATGCCCGTATTAAATTTTCTGTAGATATAAATAAAATTCTGAAAGAAAAAAGGAAAAAAGATGTAAGTGAGATAGATAATTTGTTAACAGATATTTCTACAAATTACTATAAAATTGAGATTTTGGAACAAAAAATAAAAGTAGTATTAAGTAGGATAATTGATTTGATTGAATAAGCGTGTGTATACAGGAGTAAATATATTTTTTATTTAGGAATAGTCATTAAAAGAAAATGCAAGTATATTTTTGCTAATATACTTGCATTTAGTATTTATAGAATTTTGTCTATATTCTGAGGCAGCCACTTTGGGCTGCTTTTCTGCTATTAGGACAAAATGAATCGAAAGGAGTATCTATGGCAGGAAAATATCATTATATATCTGCACTGGCAGAAATGACAGCGGCAGATATTGTTAAAAACGAAAATGAATGGACCAGATTTCTGACTACGGCTGCAAGGCTGTATAAATATCCCTTTAACGAGCAGATGTTAATATATGCCCAAAGACCGGATGCAACAGCCTGTGCTTCGCTTGAAACGTGGAATGAAAAGATGAATTGCTGGGTCAACCGTGGAGCGAAAGGAATTGCCCTGATTGATACGGACAGCGAACGTCCGAGATTAAAATATGTCTTTGATGTATCAGATGTGCATAAGGCAAGGAGAATCGGGCGTGACCCATATCTGTGGGAGCTTAGGGAGGAACATAAGGCTCCCGTGCTTGCACAGCTTGAAAAAACTTATGGTGCAACCGATGTAAATATGCCTTTTGAAGAGAGGGTTATGGAGATAGCTGACAGGATTGTACAGGATTATTATGAGGAACTTTTACCGGAGCTGAACTATGTGAAAGAGGGAAGTTTCCTTGATGATCTGGATGAACTGAATCTTGGAATCCGATGGAGGGAAACGCTGGCTTCCAGTATTTCCTTTACCCTGCTATCCCGATGCGGTGCCGATATGGATTTGTGGAAAGATGACATGAATTTTGAATATATCCACGAATTTAATAATACAAAGTCATTAGCTGTCATTGGAAATGCAACTACGGAGATGTGTAAGCCCCTGCTTATGGAAATTGGACGGACAATAGGGCATACGAACGCCAGATTGCAAGGCAGAATGCCTCAAATAAGGCAAGAGAAAAAGCGGCTGGGGAGCATATTGGAAGCCATGAAGAAAAGGTTGAAAAAGGACTTGCAAATGCACCAGAAGCAGATTATAATGCTTTAAATCGTGAAAGCGAAACGGCAATAGATAAACCAAAGGAAACTGAAAATCATACAGAAATGGAGGCATTGCCAATGAAACTGACATACGAAAAGAACGGGGATTATCTGATTCCGAACCTGACAGCGAACAAGGAGCCGGAACAGGCACTGACCAAGTACGGACTGATGAGAAAGAACTTTCTAAAGGAACACAGGAGAGGGATTTATCAGGGAATGATACTGACAGGGGAGCTGAAAGCACATTGTCTGCAGGTACAGGAGCAGGCAGAGCAGAGAATGGAACTTCTGACCGGACAGATGGCGAAGGCGGAGGGAGTGAACGGGGAACTGAAAGCAGCCGATCAGATGAGCTGGGTAGTGAAGATGAACAACATCAGACACTCAGCGGAGGAAATCGTACTGACAGAGCTGATCTACATTTAAGCCGTGAGGAACAATCTAATATTACCATGCAGGAGCCGGATAGTGACAGCAACTCATTATCCGGTTCTTTTTCGAATAAAACCGAAGATTTCACAGAGCTTCAAAAGGGAATCTTATGTTTTGATAATTATCTTATCCATAAAAGACCGGAGATTGCAGGATATTTCCAGTCAGAGCAGGATGCGGTTTTGCAGACGGAGTATCTGAAAAATTCTTTCCGCATGGAGGAATTTACAGAGCTGTATATAGGGGATGTAAGAGCCGGGTATCGAGCTGATGAGGATGGGCTTACCATGTGGAAAGGCAATTATCTGACCCGTGAAGCAGAGAGCAGGTTGTCATGGGAAGATGCAAGATACTGGGTCAATTCTTATATCGAGGATGGTGTCTATTTACTTCCGGGGGAAGTGGCAGAGCAGATTGATACAGACGGTATGTTTAAACAGCTTGACCTTTTTACCATGTTTTCGGAGCAGGTCGCAACATTGCCATGAAGCAGGCAGAAGAAAAAAGTGTTATTCCGGCAGGTTTTGTACTGCCGGAGAAACAGATTGATGATATTTTAAGAAGCGGCGGGGGCAGGGATGACAGCCGCAAACGTATTTATGCCAAGTACCAGCAGAGAAAGACACCGGAAGAATTGGAATTAAAGGCGGGCAATTACCCGGATGCCCATGCAAGACTGGTGGAACTTCTTTCTACACCGGAAGAGGTGGAGAGGATAGCTGCCACATGGATCATGCTCTGCATCAGCTTGAAACCGGAGAAAAAAGCCTGCGTTTCCGTTCTGTTATGCCAAAAGAGGAGCTTCGTGCCGAACTCGACAACCTTCTGGTAGACAGGCTGACATTTCCAGCTGCTGAACATGTGGAAATTAAGCACGAGGATTTTATCACGCAGGAGGAGATTGACCATAGGCTTGGCAGGGGGAGCGGTTTTTCACATGGGTCTTTCCGCATATATGATTATTTCAAGGAAGGGCATGACAGCAAAGAAGCAGCTAATTTCTTAAAGAATGAATATGGAACAGGCGGTAGTAGCCATGCACTTGCCGGAGCTGACCACAGCTATGAAGATCATGATGCAAAAGGAATAAAGCTGAAAAAGGGAAATATCGGAAAACCATACGCAGAAGTGCTGTTGTCTTGGAATGTTGTGGAAAAGCGTATTCGTAAGCTCATTGAAGAAGATAAGTATTTATCTCCGGAAGGAAAAGAAGCCTACGCACAGTACAGAGTGGAGCAGGAGCAGAAGGCTTTGGAGCAGGCACAGGCAAAGATGGAGCATGAAACCAAAGTAGCCTGCAAGAATGCCATTGAAAAAGCAATCGCTGAAAAGTTTGACGGGTATCGTCTGCCAAAGGATACAGCGGAAGCTGTCATTCAGGAATATGGCTTTGAACGGGTAAGCTATGTGCTTGCCAATTCTGTCATGCACAAAAGACAAGACGGACGGTTTCTCCGGAGAATAAGGAATGGGCAAAAGCCATTGAGCCTTATGCCATGGTGAAAAATGCGGATATGGTTGTGGACTCCCACCCTGCCGTATTAAATGGATTTATCAACCAGACAAGACGGTATATTGAGCAGGAGAAAGAGCTTGCGGCACAGGCGGCTGAGAAAATCACGATTGATGGACAGGAGTGCATCAAAGTCGATGAATGGGGGACTGAGGAAGAAACCTATGTGCTTGGAAATTCCGTAACAGATAATCAATTTTTTTATGCAGAGGTAAATGGTGTTGCCTTTGAGTACGATTATCAGCCACAGCGGGGAGAAGTCGAGGAAGATTATCTCAACGAGATGACGAAAAGGGATATAGACCATCACGAAACAGAGGTGTTTACACAGATTGAAGGAAGTGAAGATTATCCTGAAGGTGTTGAGAAACCACCATTAACGGCAGAGGATGTGCAAAATCGGGAATCTTCTGGACAGGATATCCAAAAGCCTGAGAAAGTGTCAGACACATCATTAGAGCCGGACATCGAAGTTCCTGTAAAGCAGGTAGAACCGCAGATTGATAAGACAGGAGCCGTCAATTTCCATATCACGGATGACGATTTAGGCATTGGCACTGCAAAGGAAAATTCCGCAGAAATGTGGAAGCCATACGGCACAACTGGAGAAAATAGAGAGCGAGAACCGTATCGCAACACTGGAGGAACAGGGAGGTTTATCTCAGTATGTTGGCTGGGGTGGGCTTGCGGATGCCTTTGATGAAAGCAAGAGTGCCTGGGCAAATGAATATCAGGAATTAAAGGGACTGTTATCGGAACAGGAGTATGCTTCAGCAAGGGAGAGTACCCTAAATGCCCATTATACAAGTCCTGCCATAATCCGCAGTATCTATGATTCCTTGGATAAAATGGGATTTGAAAAAGGAAATGTGCTGGAGCCGGCAATGGGTATCGGAAATTTCTTCGGAATGATGCCGGAGAAGATGCAGGAGAGCAGGCTTTATGGCGTGGAGCTTGACGGCATTACGGGAAGGATTGCAAAGCAGCTATATCCGAATGCCGACATTAAAATCACAGGATTTGAAAAGACGGATTATCCGAACGATTTCTTTGATGTGGCAATCGGAAATGTGCCATTCGGACAGTATAAGGTGGCGGATAAGCAGTATGACAAGCAGAATTTTTTAATCCATGACTATTTTTTTGCAAAGACCTTGGATAAGGTTCGCCCCGGCGGTGTGGTTGCCTTTGTTACCAGTAAGGGAACAATGGATAAGAAAAGTCCGGAGGTCAGAAAATACCTTGTCCAAAGAGCAGAACTTCTGGGTGCAGTCAGACTGCCTAACACAGCATTTAAGGAGAATGCTGGAACAGAGGTTACTTCTGATATCCTATTCTTAAAGAAGCGTGACCGTGTGATGGATTTGGAGCCGGACTGGGTGCATCTGTCAGAGGATGAGAACGGCATTGCATGAACAGCTATTTTGCCGAACATCCGGAGATGATCGTGGGAAAAATGGAAATGGTCAGTGGACCGTATGGTTTGGAAAGTACCTGTATGCCCGATACCACAAGACCATTTGCACAGCAGCTACAGGAAGCAATCAGCCATATTGACGGAGAGATAGAAGCAGTGGAGCTGGATGAGCTGGCAGATGAGCTTGCGGACGCCACCATTCCGGCGGATCCGGATGTTAAGAATTACAGCTACACTCTTGTGGACGATAGGGTGTATTACCGTGAAAATTCCATTATGAAGCCTGTGGATATGTCCGATTCCATGCAGGAACGTATCAAGGGCATGGTGGGTATCCGAAATTGTACGCCGGAGCTTATCAATCTGCAATTAGAAGAATATCCGGATACGGTAATCAAGGAAAAGCAGGCGGAGTTAAACAGTTTATATGATGCTTTTTCCAAGAAACACGGTCTAATTAACTCGCAGACCAACAAAAGAGCATTTAATCAGGACAGCAGCTATTGTCTGTTATGTTCTCTTGAAAAATTGGACGATGAAGGCAATTTCAAAGGCAAAGCGGATATGTTCACGAAGCGTACCATTAAAAAGGCAGAAGGTTGTCACAAGTGTGGATACGGCAAGTGAAGCACTGGCAGTGTCCTTATCGGAAAAAGCAAGAGTTGACCTCGATTATATGGCAGAGCTGACAGGAAAAGATGTGGGTACGGTCAAGGAGGAGCTGACAGGAATTATATTCCAGAATCCATTGACGGATCAGTGGGAAACAGCAGATGAGTATTTAAGTGGAAATGTCCGTGACAAGCTGGAAACAGCAAAGGTCTATGCAGAGAGCCACCCGGAATACGCCGTGAATGTGCAGGCACTTACACAGGTACAGCCGAAGGAGCTGGATGCCAGCGAAATTGAGGTGCGTATCGGTGCCACATGGATTGACCCGAAGTATATTGAGGATTTTATGAGGGAGACCTTTGAAACGCCGCAACATTTGTTAGACAGAAATGTCGTGGGCGTACAGTACTCCGATGTGACAGGACAGTGGAACATAAAGGGAAAAAATGCGGACTATGGCAATTCCCTTGTAAATATGACCTACGGTACAAGCCGGAGAAATGCCTATACCATTCTGGAGGATTCCCTGAATCTAAAAGATAGCCGTGTTTATGATACCGTAGAGGAGGACGGCAAGGAAAGGAGGGTCCTGAATAAAAAGGAAACCACCATGCATCACAGAAGCAGGAAGCCATAAGGGAAGCATTTAAGGACTGGGTGTTCCGTGATCCGGAACGCAGACAGGTACTTGTGGCAAAATATAACCAGCTTTTCAATTCCACCAGACCAAGGGAATATGACGGTTCACATCTGAAATTCCCCGGCATGACACCGGATATTGAGTTAAAGCCTCACCAGAAAAATGCAGTGGCTCATGTACTTTATGGGGATAATACCCTGCTTGCCCATTGTGTGGGAGCCGGAAAGACTTTTGAAATGACAGCGGCAGCCATGGAGAGCAAGCGTCTTGGATTATGTCAAAAGAGCTTATTTGTGGTTCCGAACCATTTGACGGAGCAGTGGGCAAGTGATTTTTTACGGTTATATCCCGGAGCCAATATCCTTGCTGCAACAAAGAAAGACTTTGAGCCTGCCAATCGTAAGAAATTCTGTTCCAGAATAGCCACAGGAGATTATGATGCGGTTATTATCGGGCATAGTCAGTTTGAGAAAATTCCACTTTCGCAGGAAAGACAGGTAGCCATTATTGAAAGGCAGATTGATGAGATTGAGCTTGCCATTGCACAGGCAAAAGCCGACAACGGAGAACGCTACACCATTAAGCAGATGGAGAAATCAAGAAAATCACTTCTTACAAGGCTTGAAAAGCTGAATGATGCATCAAGGAAAGATAATGTAGTGACCTTTGAGCAGCTTGGTGTGGACAGGCTTTTCGTGGACGAGAGCCATAATTATAAAAATCTGTTCCTTTATACTAAGATGCGTAATATGGCAGGAATCGCACAGTCAGAGGCACAGAAGTCCTCGGATATGTTTGCAAAATGTCAGTATTTAGATGAGTTGACGGGCGGTAAGGGCGTGACCTTTGCAACAGGTACGCCGATTTCAAACAGTATGACGGAGCTTTACACCAATATGCGTTACCTTCAGTATGGTACGCTTCAGAAGTTAGGTCTGGGACATTTTGACAGTTGGGCATCCTCTTTTGGAGAAACGCAGACCGCCATTGAGCTTGCACCAGAGGGAACCGGATATCGGGCAAAGACAAGGTTTGCAAAGTTTTTTAATCTCCCGGAGCTGATTGCACTTTTTAAGGAGAGTGCCGATATTCAGACACCGGATATGTTAAATCTCCCTGTGCCGGAAGCAGAGTATGAAAATGTGGTGCTAAAGCCAAGTGAATATCAGAAAGACATGGTGGCATCTTTGGCAGAAAGGGCAGAAGCCGTGCGTGACAGACAGGTACAGCCTTATGAGGACAATATGCTAAAGATTACCAATGACGGAAGAAAGCTGGCATTAGACCAGAGGCTTATCAATGATATGCTGCCGGATGATGAAAATTCAAAGGCAAGCACTTGTGTGGAAAAGGCATTTGAAATATGGGAGCAGACAAAGGAGCAGAAATCAACGCAGCTTATTTTCTGTGACCTGTCAACACCGAAAGGAGATGGTACATTTAATGTTTATGAGGACATCCGAAACAAGCTGATAGAAAAAGGTGTCCCACCGGAAGAAATCGCATTTATACATGAAGCAAATACGGAGCTTAGGAAAGCGGAGCTGTTCGGAAAAGTAAGAAGCGGACAGGTCCGTTTTTGCTTGGTTCCACACAGAAGATGGGAGCCGGAACCAATGTGCAGGACAGACTTATCGCACTGCACCACCTTGATGTGCCTTGGCGTCCTTCTGACATTGAACAGCAGGAAGGGCGTATTTTACGACAGGGGAATCTTAATCCCAAGGTCAAGATTTTCCGCTATGTGACGGAAGGAACCTTTGACAGTTATTCGTGGCAGCTCATTGAGAACAAGCAGAAATTCATCGGTCAGATTATGACAAGTAAATCTCCGGTACGTTCCTGTGAGGATGTGGATGAGGCGGCACTTACTTATGCGGAGGTCAAGGCTCTGGCAACAGGAAATCCTTACATTAAGGAAAAGATGGACCTCGATATTCAGGTTTCAAAAACTGAAACTTATGAAAGCAAACCATACCAGTCAGAAATACCGACTGGAGGACAACATTGCAAAGCATTATCCTCAGCAGATCACGATTTTAAAGGAGCGTATCAGCGGGATGCAGGCGGACATTCAGACTGCAAAAGCAAATCTTCCGGTGGACAAAGAGCAGTTTTCCATGAAAGAGGGGGACAAGCTCTATACGGACAAAAAAGAAGCCGGAACAGCCCTTGTGGAGATGTGCAAGGAAATAAAAACAGTCAATGCCCCTGCAGTCATTGGCGAATATGCAGGTTTTAAGATGGCAGTATCCTTTGATGCATTCAACCAAAAATTTGTGATGAACCTGAAAGGTCAGCTTTCCCACAATCTGGAAGTCGGTTCAGACCCGATTGGAAATATTGCCCGTATCAATCATGCCCTGGAGTCCATGCCAAAGCAGCTTATGGAAGCCCAGACAAAACTTGAAACTGTGGAGCATCAGCTTGAAACCGCAAGGGTGGAAGTAACCAAGCCTTTTGCACAGGAAGCGGAGCTTGCGGAGAAGTTAGAGCGTCTGTCAGCATTAAATGCCCTGCTTAACATGGATGAAAAGGGCAATGATGGGATTGATATGATGATGAGCCGGAAGCTCCAAAGAGTGAAAAAGAGGTTGCAGACCGTCCGGCGAAGAATATTCCGATTGCAGAGAAAGCAGTGGTACAGAGCAGGATAAGGGCATCAGGCAGTATGCAGATGCACCTGCAGAAAGAGTGTCTCTGAAGGCGAAGTTGGAGGTGATGAAAGCAAAGGTTGCAGGAGGAGATACAGAAAAGCCTATGCCACAAAAGGTAAAGGGAAAAGAAGAAACCTTATAAGAAAATCTGAAGTTTTTTTATTTTTAATTCCCAACTTTATTCCCAACATGTTATAATTATTCTGGTTGGGAATAAAAGTTGGGTAAAGGAGCATACTAATGGATATTAAACAAATTGTTTTAGATTTATGTGCCTTAAGTGATGAACAGGAATGGTTTGAATTTAAGGAAAACTGGTTTCAGCCTGAGGCATTAGGCGAATATGTATCTGCCTGTCAAATGCGGCGGCTTTCATTATAAAAATAATGCGTATTCATTTGGGTTGGTAAATGATACAACCCATGAAATTGTAGGAACAACATTTAATCAGTA
>ENA-OQIC01000902-OQIC01000902.1-human-gut-metagenome-genome-assembly--contig:-NODE-902-length-11485-cov-1.314140_pt1 | contig 11485 bp, 16 predicted proteins | sample MGYA00242572_ERZ504736 | MGnify/ENA primary metagenome ERZ504736 (study PRJEB26092, sample SAMD00036201) | human gut metagenome | host: Homo sapiens | study: EMG produced TPA metagenomics assembly of... | reverse complement strand
CAACAGCGCAGTGGGTGGAGATATTTGAACGCATGGAGGATATGTGGTTTGCTCCGGTAAATGAGTATGAGCAGGTAATGAAGGATGACCAGATTCTTTATAATCGGCCGTTTATAGAGCTGGGGGAAAGTGAGGGCAGGACTCTGCGGGGATTAGGGCATGCCAATTATTACGACGGCGTACGTCCGGCAGTCCGTAATCTGCCCCCGGCTTTTGGCCAGCACACAGACGAGATATTAGAAAAAGCCGGGTATACCCAGCGGGAATTAAACCAGTTAGAGAGAAAGGGACTGATTGTTAGAAATCATGAAAGGAAGAATTGATATGGAGTATGAAAACAACCTGATTTTAGTAGAGAAACCAGCAGATAAGGTAGCGCTAATTACTTTAAATAATCCGCCGCTTAATTTGGTGACCCTGGAACTTAGCCGCGAGTTAAAGGAAACGCTGTTCCGATTGGAACAGGATGATGAAGTACGGGTGGTGGTGCTTACTGGCTCTGGAGAAAAAGCCTTTTGCGTAGGTTCTGATGTAAAGGAATTTCCTCTGGTTTGGGATGATGTAATTGGAAAAAAGCTGCAGAAGGAGAATGAAGTATTCAATGCAATTGAATTTCTGGATAAGCCGGTTATCGCTGCCATGGAAGGAAATGTATGCGGCGGCGGCTACGAGATGGCAATGGCCTGCGACCTGAGAATCTTTCCGAAAGCGGAAGAATTGCACAGCCAGAGATTAATCTGGGGGTTTTTCCGGGAAGCGGAGGAATTTTCAGACTGCCTAAATTAGTTGGTGCTTCCAAAGCCATGGAGATGATGTTTTTAGGAGAATTCATTGATGCAGAGGACTGTCTGCGTCTCGGACTGGTCAACCGACTGGCTCCGGCCGGCAAGACAGTCAGTGCTGCGCTTGACCTGGCTGAAAGAATCGCTCATAAACCGTTTGAAGCTATCAAGCTGATAAAGAAGGGGGTACGGGAAATCGGCATGGTATCCTCAGATAAATGTTTCTATAAAAACCTGGAATTTAGCCGGAGCATATTCAAAACAGAGGACTGTAAAGAAGGTAGATGCGTTCCTTGGCAAACGTTCCCCGCAGTTCAGATAATCATATAGGCAGAGAGGAACTGAAAATGGACAGATTGGTGACAGATGTACTGGTTATAGGAGGAGGAGGGGCGGCCTTAAGGGCAGCCTTAGCAGCCTGCGACGCAGGAGCTGATGTAATCATAGCTGCTAAAATGCCGCTTGGATTAGGCGGGGCCACTACATATCCTGTGGCAGAGATGGCCGGATATAACGCAGGGGATCCCCATGTGCCGGGAGATGTGGAATGTCATTACCAGGATATAATGGCTGCCGGACAGGGAATGGCGGATGAAAGCTGGCTGCAATCCTGGCTGAAGGAGCACCTGAGACAATTGATGAACTTGAATCATGGGGGGTCGAATTTGACAGGGAAGGGGACGGATATTATACATTTAAAAGTTGTTTTGCAAGCATTCCCCGTACACATGTCATACGGGCCATGGAGAACCAATTGTACAGGCATTGATCCGGCAGATACGCAGACGTCCAGATATTCAGTCCCTGACAGGAGTTACTATCATAGAGCTGGCGAAGAAGAATGGAATATGCTGCGGAGCATGGGGGGTGGATTCGCGGGGGAAGCTAATCTATATCTCTGCAGGAGCAGTCATTCTGGCATCAGGAGGCGCATCCCAGGCTTTTGAAAAAAACCTGAATCCGGGGGATGTCAGCGGAGACGGATATATGCTGGCATACGAATCAGGTGCCAGATTGGTTAATATGGAATTCATGCAGAGCGGAATCGGATTTTCACACCCTCTTATGAATATATTTAACGGATATATCTGGCAGCCCATCCTCTACTGACTAATTCGGAGGGAGAGAGTTTCCTTGAAAAGTACATACCAGATTCTATGCAACCGGAATATGTGATGGATGAACATAGAAAACACTTCCCGTTTTCATCCAGTGATGATTCAAAATATTTAGAAATAGCAATTCAAAAGGAAATCAGAGCCGGTAGAGGAGGACGCCATGGAGGTATCATTGCTGATTTAAGACATATGAAAGATGATTATATCTGTCATGTACCGGATGACTGCGGACTCCATCACATGTGGCCGGTGGCTCGCAACCATATGAAGGACAAGGGGGTGGATCTGGTTAACGCAGAAGGTGGAGATTAATGTATTTGCCCATGCTATTAACGGCGGGGTATGCATTGATGCAGAAGCAGCACATCGCTGCCGGGACTGTATGCGGCTGGGAGAAGTGGCAGGCGGTCCTCATGGAGCGGACCGCCTGGGCGGGAATATGATGGTGACCTGCCAGGTGTTTGGGAAAATAGCGGGGACAAATGCAGCAAAGTGGGCAGGTATCCACCGTCCGCAAAGAGAAAGTGCTGCCATGTACCGGATGACAGATTGTGGGAAATACTACACAGAAAGGCGGACACACAAGGTTTAATCCATGAACTGCAGTCGGTAAACCAGCATCATCTTTTAATCAGCAGAAATGAAGCCGGTCTTATGCAGGTACTTGGCACTGTGGAGCGGATTGGACGGCAGCTTGCAGAGTCTCCCAGGCAGGATGCAATTAATATGGAAGCCTTCCGGCTGTATTGTCTGATTACAGCTTCACGTCTTATGGGGGAGGCCGCATTGAGAAGACAGGAAAGCAGGGGGGCTCACTATCGGGAGGATTACCCCATAGTGAATCCCAAGCTTGACAGGCCAATGTTCTCAGATCAGAGTATATGATGGCGCTAGGAAAAGACTGATACGGCTCACCCCAGAATCCCCCTCAACCGTCTAATCCCTTCCTCCAAATCCCCCATGGACGGCGGGTTATGACGGAAATGCGGACTGCCTTTTCCGCCGGTTTATTGCCAACTGAAAACCGTTCAGCCCATAGACCTGCACCCCGGCCTGTTTTGCGCAGATTTCAAAGCTTTTGCCGGTAAAATAATCCGGCAGGCGCAGGTATCTCATGGGCTGGTAGGCGGGCAGTCCAGTGCAAAGCCTTTTAAGGATTGGCTGATTATATGATTGCGCCTGCGCAGTTCCTCCTTCCGTCCCCTTATAATTTCATCTGCAGTCCCATCTGCAATCAGTCCCGCGGATACAGCTGCAAGCAGCGGGAGATGGAAATATTCATGGAATAAAGGGTGGTGGCCAGGCAGCGGTGATACTGGTCCGGCACATGGACAAAAGCAGTCCTCAACCCGGCGGCAATGGTTTTGGACAGGCTTGACAGATAGATGACCTGTTCCGGGGCAAAAGAAGCAATGGGAGGCAGGGGATTTTCCGTCAGCAGGTTGTTGATTCCGTCCTCAATTACCAGGATATGTTTCTCCCTGGCCAGTTCTGCAATCCTTTTCCTTGTCTCCAGGGACATGATATGCGAGGTGGGATTGTGGTAATCCGGAATTACATAGATGCCTTTTATCTTTTCATTTTGTACGGCATACCGGATCCCTTCCTCTGTCATCTCATAATCATGATTCTGAATAGGTATCAGATGGATTCCCAGAAGCTTGGCCGCGGTTTTAACACCCGGATAAGTCAGGGGGTCCGTTCCCAGCTTATCCCCGCGTTCCAGCAATGCGCCCAGTGCCGCTGTCAGTGCGTTCTGACCGCCTGCTGCCAGCAGAACATGGTCCTTATCGGTAGAAAAGCCTGATTTTTGAAGCCAGGCCACGCCGGCTTCACGCTGCCGTCCTGTTCCCTCCGGGTCATCGTAGGAAAAGAGGTTCAGGGCGTCAGGCCGCTTTAACAGCCGCTCTGTGTAGATTTTGACCAGCCGGTTCCCGGACACCTGGGGGACCAGTGCGCCCATTTCAATCATCCGCGGATTCTCACGTCCGCACAGAAGTATGGTCTCCGCAGAGACATCCGCACAGACGTAGGTACCGTTTCCTACGGAGGCAGACAGAAGGCCCTTCTGGCCGCACAATTTAAAGGCCCTGGATATGGTGCTTAGGTTTACATTCAGGTAATCCGCCAATTCTCTCTGGGGCGGCAGCTTTGTTCCTGCTTTCAGTGTTCCGTTCTTAATATCTTCTTCCATCAGGCTTACCAGCGCCAGATATTTTGGGCCTGATGTTCTGCTTAAATCCGGTTTCCAGCTCATGGGATAATTGTCAAATGAATTGATAGACATAATCTGTTTCCTCTGTATGATCTCTGTGGTTTGTTTGTATGGGTATTTGCAAAATTGTCTTGCATACAATTCTACTGTTGTTCGAGTCCTTTTGCAAGTTTATAATGATACCATTATAAAAACCACTATAAAGAAAATGGACAAAGGAGCAGCAGTATGGAACATTTATTATCTGAGCGGATTAAATCCACACCACCGTCATTCATCCGAAGTATTCTAAAAACCGCGGCTGACCCGCAAATCATCTCATTTGCAGGAGGACTGCCAAACCCGGTATCATTTCCCCAGGAGGAACTTCTGGTATCCATGGAGCGCATTGTAAGGGATTATGGGAGCAGCCTGTTCCAATATTCCATCACGGCCGGACTCCCGGAGCTGCGCCAGTATATAGCGGACCGCTACAACCGCAGATTCGGCCTGAAACTTGGCATTGAAAATATCCTGATTACCACAGGGTCCCAGCAGGCCCTGGACCTTATATCCAAGGTCCTGTTAAACACAGGGGACGGAGTGATTGTGGAAAAGCCCAGTTATCTTGGGGCCATACAGGCATTTTCCCAATATCAGCCGGTTTTTTATCCGGTTGAGCTGACAGAGGAAGGGATGGATATAGAACAGTTACAAGATGCTCTGAAACATGATGTCAAATTTATATATGCCATTCCGGACTTCCAGAACCCCACAGGACTCAGCTATTGTGCTGAAAACAGAGCGTGTATCCGCGAGGTTCTGAGGGAGCGGGAAATCGTTTTGGTGGAGGACGACCCTTATGGGGAACTGCGCTTTGACGAGGGCGGCCGTATTCCTTATATCGGGGCAGGCCAGCTGCCGGGCAGCATTCTGCTGGGGACATTTTCAAAGACAGTGACCCCGGGCATGCGAACCGGCTTTATGATTTGCGCTGACACGGAACTTCTGAAACATATTTCGGTGGCAAAAGAAGCCAGTGATTTACATACAAATATCTTCTCCCAATACCTGATATGGGACTATCTGATGCACAACGACTATGACGCCCATATCGACCAAATCAGGCAGCTGTATAAGGAGCAGGCACAGGCTATGACAGAGGCGATGGACCGGTATTTTCCGGAGACAGTCAGGTACACCCGTCCCCGCGGAGGCATGTTCTTATGGGTGACACTGCCGGAAGGGTCAGCGCCTTATCGCTGTTTCCCAAAGCCCTGGAGAAAAAGGTTGCGTTTGTTCCCGGTGATCCGTTTTACATCAATATGACTGATACCAACACCATGCGCCTTAACTTTACAAACGCGGACTGCAGCATGATTGATGAGGGGATCCGCAGGCTGGGAGAGCTTCTGCGGGAAATATAAAGCAAAAACATCCGGCTTATCATTCATAGGGAAGGGACTATAAGGAAGGATCTGTAGGAAAGGATCTATAGGGAAGGGACTGTCCCCGCCAGGGGAATCCGTACCGTGAACACGCTTCCCTGTCCTTTCACGGATTCCGCGTGAATGCTCCCGCCCAGTTCTTCCACTGTGATACGGGCAATGTAGAGCCCCAATCCGCTGCTTTCTGAGGCATCGGGCCGTCCTGAATAAAAACGTTCAAAGATATGGGGAAGATGCTCAGGCTCAATCCCCATACCTGTATCGCTTACCCGTATCGTCACGCCGTCCTGGTCCAGGCAGGGGGAAATGGTGATAACGCCGTCCTCCGGCGTGAATGATATGGCATTGTAAATCAGGTTCTCAAAAAGAAGCAGCAGCTTTCTCTTCTGCGCCAGGATAAATGCCTGGTCTTCCAGTTTTTCCACCCGCAGTTCTATACCGGATATGCAGGCCTCAGGTTCATTATCGTGACTGACCTGGGACAGCAAGCCGTTTATTTCTATTAATTCCCTTGGCTCCGTAATCTTATCAAAAGCATTTAAGTCTCCCAGCACGTACATGCGTCTGCATAGTTCTTCATTTTCACTGCTGATTTTATCCAGATATTCCTTCAAATCATCATCCAGATACAAATTTCCCCTGAGAATCAAATCCGTAAATCCGTGAATGGCCACCACGGGCGCCTTCAGGTTGTGGGCCAGGTCCGAGAAAAATGCCTTGCGTTCATCCAGCACCGCATGGAGCTCCCTGGTGCGCTTCTGTACCTGGTCCTCCAGGTGCTCGGTGAGGGCCTGGTTCTGCTTCAGGACCCGGCTTATGTGCCGGACCGTGAGAATCCAGAAAACGATGACCAGGATAAAGCCGCTGTATTCCGTCTGCCATCCCGTATAAACAGGCTCGAACTGGTTATTGTCCAGAAGATTGGACACCATGGCGGCCCCCATGGTTAAACATCCGGCCAGCACCAGGCCCGCGCTGTCCCGGTTCATCCACAGGCCGTATACCGCACATTCCAGCAGATAGAGCCAGATAAGAAGCTTGTATCCGTCCAGGAAGGCGCCGTAAAGATTCACCAGGCGGGGGGAGGCAGGTATGAGGAAGAGGACGGACAGGCCGCATACGGCACAGGCCGCAGCCGCAGCCGGGCGGAGGAATCTCCTGTACCACAGTTTTCCGCTGAAACCGGCTTCCACGGAGGAAAGTACCATGACCTCATACAGCATAGCCATCCAGGAGACATCCTCCACGGCATACCAGAGCCTTCCGGACAGGCCCAGCTGGTGAATGAACGGATAAGCGCAGTGGATGGAAAAAAACAGGCATAATAAGCCGAAATGCAGCAGGCGCCTGTCCCTGTCCCGTATTCTCCAGGCAGCGGCCGCGTAAAGGCACAGGGCCAGGGGAAAGATACACAGTATGCCGTAGAACATATGGCGCAGAAATAACATCCTGTGGACAGCCTCAGGGGTGCCAAGGGCAGGGGGATAGGTCAGACCGCTGTAATAGTGGCTGCGGTTGTCTGTGTTTAACAAAATTTCGGCGGTGCCGTCCATGTAAAAGGTTGCAAAGGGGCTGCCCTGTTCCACTGGCTGTCCGTTTATCCAAAGTTGATAATCCGTAAACAGCTCCGGCACTTCCAGGGTCAGAAGCCTTGGTTCTCCGTCATATCGCAGCAGCAGGCGGTAGGTGGCCCTGCCAAAGGCGAATGGCCGGAGGAGAGGAAGGAAAAGTTGGAATACTGTCCGATGAATATGAAGGACATGGATTGGTCCGGAACAGAACCAACGGTATCAGGTGTCAGCAGCTGGTCCGGATAGAATTCCCATCCGTCAATAAGAAACAGGGCCTGCTGCCTGTCAGGTCACGGGCGGAGAATGCAAAGACACCCTGACTTCCATAGGGAGGCCCGTTTGTGTATTTGTTATCTTTCTGATACAGGAACTGGAACAGAATAAGGACAGCCAGAAGCAGGGCTGCCGCTGCCGTTAAATTGAGCCATTTTGAATTCCTGTACTGCGTCATGGCTTTTCACCGCCTCTCACGATTACTCTCAGCTGTTTTCCGGCAGGAAACGGTACCCTGCTTCCACACGGTTCCGATGAAGCTGTGTCCCGGGCAGGCAGCTTCCATTTTATGCCGCATACGGGCACATGCACCTTGACGGTCTGGGTGTTGTCCAAATCAGGCAGTTTCCAGATTTCACGGTAAATGGAGTCCGGGGAAAAGACATGGCCCGGAGAACGGGCCAGCAGCAGTAATATGTCGAACTCATAGGCGGTCAGCGGAACACAGACATTCCCTATGGACGCCTGGCGGGTGCCGGCGTCAATGGTTAAAGGCGGGAATTCCAGCCGTTCACCCTTAAGGGAACGGTTGGAACACTGGCTGATTCTGGTCCGGATCCGCATCTCCAGCTCCTTAAGGTCCCAGGCTTGGTGAGAAAATCATCTCCGCCCAGGGAAAAGCCCTGATATAAATATTCCTTTTCTGTCAGGCTGGTGAGGAAATCACAGGTGCTGTCATCTGGGTTTAAAGCGGCGGCAGAGCAGGAACCATCAAAGCCCGGCATCATAATATCCAGCACCACACAGTCTACCGGATACTTTTTCACATGGTCCAGGGCCTGGTCCGTTGTCTGGGCCACGGATACGGAAAAGCCCCTGGATTCAAAGTAATTACGGTTTATATTTAACACATTGGAATCATCGTCCACAAACAAAAGATACGGCATGGTCTTCCTCCCGTCAGATGCCTGTTATTCGAGCTGTACTCAATAACAGTATACCATATATTCCGGGAGCGGTCCGGGAAAAAGGTTACATTTTGGTTAAGAGTGGCCGGGATTCCACATGAACTGGAATCTTTCTGATAAAATCGGCATTAGAATCTGTCTGGTTTTGTGCAGAGAGTGACGGAATAGGACATAATATGCCATTTATACAAAAAAATCCGTCATTTGTCCCATAATCAGGTATACAGACCATATTATGGTAAAATACATCGTTAAGATACAAAAAGAGGATGGATGATCATGCTTCGTATTGCAATATGTGACGACCTGAAATCAGAAAGGGATATGGTAAAGGGTTTCCTGCGCTCCTTTTTTGCGGCCGTACCCTACGAGTATACATTGGCAGAATACACCGCGGCGAAACTATGGTGGATGATTACGATGACGGTTCCGTTGATTTGATCTTATTTTTATGGATATTTCATGGACGGCATGCTGGGAATGGAGGCTGCCCGCTGTCTGCGGCGGTACGCGCCCCATGTGTCCATTGTGTTCCTGACAACTACTCCGGCATATGCCTGGAGAGTTATGATGTGTATGCCTACGGATACCTTGTCAAACCCTTGGACGGGAAGAAGACGGCAGCCCTGCTCAGACGTTTTTTGCAGGAGGAATACGAGGGAAACCAGAAAACACTTCTGCTCAAAAAGGGATGCAGGGGCCGCAGGATTGCCTACCGGGAGATTGAATACATAGAGAGCCGCAGGAATGTGCTTCTGGTATTTCTGGAAAACGGAGAGGAGTACCGGGTATACGCAAACTGGACGATGTGGAAAAGGAGCTGAAGGGACACGGATTCCTGCGGTGCCACCAAAGCTTTATTGTGAATATGAACCGGGTGAGAGTAGCGGAGGAGGATTTCCTGATGATGTCCGGGGCCCATATTCCTATACGGCAGCGAGGCAGCCGCGCAATCCGGGACGCGTATTTCGGATATCTGCTGGAACGGGCTGAGCTGACCCGTATTTAGTACAGGAGGAAGATTTGTTATGTCTGCAGATAAGAGACAGTTGGAACAGTATTATGCCTTCCTGGCAGGCCATATAGATGAGGTGCGCAGGATGCAGCATGACATCCTGCACCATCTGCGGGTGATGAGCGGATACGCCCAGGCCGGGGACTATGACCGTCTGAAGGAGTACCTGGATGCCCTTGTTGAACAGATGCCGGACATGGACGGATTGTATTACTGCGGGGACCATGCGGCCAATATTCTTTTAAAATATTACGGGGAACAGGCCAGAAACGGGGGGATCAGGTTCAATTGCGACGCCCAGATTCCTCCTGACCTGCCCTGTACTCCCGTGGATTTGTGCACGGTGCTGGGCAATGCCATGCAGAACGCCGTGGAGGCATGCCAACGCCAGGGCCGTGGAGCCGGACGGTATATCTCGCTGCTGGCCCGCCTGGTAGGGCATAACCTGATTATGGAAATCAGAAACAGCTATGACGGAAGGGTAAAATGGGATGGGAGCACGGCTGGTTACCCTAAAGGAGGAACACGGACACGGACTGGGACTGGACAGTATCCGGCATGTGGCGGAGCGTTACCACGGCTACTGTGCGGTCAGCCACACCGATGATGAATTCACGGTCAAGGTGGTACTGGCCCTGGAATGGAAGGAAGCCACACCGTGTTAAAGGCAGGGTGGGCAGTCCGGTGTCAATTATCCCGGAAAAACCGTTTTTTGTCCTGCATCCCTCATTCCTTTTAAAGGCTGTGATATGTTTGTTCCGTGGTCAGATGATGCTGTTTCACATTTGGCTGCAAATCATGTTTATGAAAGAGGAGTGTGCGGCCATGTCGGAAAAGAAAATCCGGGGAGCGGTGATTGGCGTGACAGATGACGGCTACCCGATTGTGACAGAGGATTACAGCTGTCCGTATTTTACCGGGACCAGCCGGAGCATGCCTGCTGTGCGGGAGTGCTGGTACTGCAGGTATGCCGACTTCCGTAAATCCACAAAGCTCCATATACGCAGCAGTATCTGCCGCTGCATGGAAAACAGAGTGGATACCAGGTTCGGTTTTATGAAGAATGAAGAATGACAGGGAGGAAATGATAATGAAAATTACAACCACAAAAAATAACGGCTGCCTGACTCTGGAGCTGGAGGGACGTCTGGATACCACAACAGCACCGGAGCTGGAGACTGTGATTAAAAACGGATTAGAGGGTGTGGACAGACTGGTGCTTGATATGGAAGGCCTGGCATACCTGTCTTCCGCCGGCCTGCGGGTGATTCTGGCGGCCCAGAAGCAGATGAACAGGCAGGGAACCATGACGGTACGCAATGTGTGCGGGACAATCATGGAAGTATTTGAGGTCACAGGATTTACGGATATCCTGACCATTGAATGAGAGAAAAGGGAGTGGAAAAAGGGAAATGAAAAACAGGGACCGCTTTACAGGCAGAATATTCCGGCGCATGTGGGGACCCGCCATCATTTCCTCCGCAGGATGGGCGCTCAGTGATATTGCGGACGCGGTTGTGGTGGCCAGAGAATGGGAGCGTGGGTCTGGCTGCCATCGCGCTGATTCTTCCGGTTTACATGATTAACTGCATGTTTGCCCATGGGCTGGGGCTGGGAGGTTCTGTCAGGTACTCCAGGCTTTTGGGGGAGGGAAAGCCCGGGGAGGCAGTGGACAGCTTTAACCAGGTGGTGACAGGGGCTCTGGCATTTAGTATCCTCACAGGAATACTGGGAAATGTTTTCATGACGCCGTTTCTGGCTGTCCTGGCACTGTGCCGGATGACGGACCGCTCTTTGAAGCCACCAGAAGCTACCTGGCGGTGCTGGTTCAGCCACACCTCTTTTTTATATGTCTAATATTCTCAATTACTATCTGCGTAATGATGACAATGAGAAGATAGCCGGTCTTGGTTCGTTGCAGGCAACCTTACTGATATCGGCTTCAATATCCTGTTTGTGCTGATACTGGGATACGGCACAGCGGGAGCAGCCTTGTCCACCATGATTGGCCAGGCAGTTGCCATCCTGTGCTATCTGCAGGTATCCTGGGAGGAAGGCATATACTAAAATTCCGGCCTGTCCGTCCTGCGCCGGGGCTGCAGCCAGGGCCTTTAAAGACGGATGTTCCAGTTCCGTCCAGTATCTGTACCAGCTTATTTTCCTGTTGCTGTGCAAT
>ENA-OQIC01000901-OQIC01000901.1-human-gut-metagenome-genome-assembly--contig:-NODE-901-length-11493-cov-1.674556_pt1 | contig 11493 bp, 21 predicted proteins | sample MGYA00242572_ERZ504736 | MGnify/ENA primary metagenome ERZ504736 (study PRJEB26092, sample SAMD00036201) | human gut metagenome | host: Homo sapiens | study: EMG produced TPA metagenomics assembly of... | reverse complement strand
TGGCAATCTGTAAAAATTTCTGCCAAAGAAAGCTGTTTATATGGTATCATAGGTATCAGAATTAACTCCTTTCTTGGGTGATGGTTTTTAGTTTTTAGTCAACTCTATTATACCATATCCAGTGAGGGGTTATTTGTTTTTCATAACAGAAAAAATGCCGTATTCATGCGGCTTGTGGCGTTTCGCAAACGCTAAAAAAATGTTTTAAGAAAGGGGATTAAATATGTATATTGTATGCGTAACAAGCTGTCCGGTAGGAATTGCCCATACTTATATGGCTGCTGCTAACCTTGAAAAAGCAGTTAAGGCAAAGGGGCACGAAGTGAAGGTTGAGACTCAGGGAGCCCAGGGCGTGGAAAACGAGATTACCGCAGAGGATATAGGACGTGCGGATGGATGCATCATTGCAAGTGATGTCCGTATTAAAAATTCCGGAAGATTCGAACCTGTACCCACACTGACGGTAGGTGTAAGCGAAGCGGTTAAAGATGCAAAAGCATAGTAGAAGAATTACTGGAGGCGATTTCATAATGGCAGAGATAAAAAGAAAAACAAACATAAAGAAAAGTCAGGGAATGTTTATTAAGGATTCTATTATGACAGGTATTTCTTATATGATTCCTGTTATTGTAGGCGGGGTGTTCTCCAGCAATCGCCAAGATGATGGGTGGTTACGATATCGGAAGCCATATGCAGGAGATTGATACCCTTGCCAAGGTTATTATGTTGATTGGACAGTCACTGATGAACTTTACGGTCCCGGCTATCGCGGCATTCATTGCATATGCAATGGCTGATAAGCCAGGTATAGCACCAGGTCTTGCAATGGGCGCTCTTGCCAACTCTATTAACACCGGTTTCGTAGGGGTGTTGTAGGCGGATTGCTGGTGGGATATATTGTTATCGCATTTAAAAAACTAAAAGTGCCAAAGGCATTATCCGGTATCATGCCGATTATGATTATACCTACATTTGCAACCTTGATTTCAGGCCTTTTGATGTATTATGTATTTGGTGTGCCGATTAAGGCATTTATGGGAGCGCTTACCGGAATGCTTTTATCTTTAAGCACAGGTTCAAAGTTTGTAATGGGCGCAGTGATTGGCGCAATGATCTGTTTTGATCATGGCGGTCCCATCAACAAGACAGCCGCTCTGTTTGTAAACGGACTCAACGCAGATGGTTTCCTGATTCCTACCTCAGCTAAAATGTGTGCAGGTATGACGGCGCCCTTGGGTATTGCTCTTGCAACGGTTCTGGGCGGTAAGAAGAAATTCAGTCCAGGTGAGCGTGAGCAGGCGAAATCATTGGCAATCCTGTCCTGCTGTTATGTACAGGAAGGTGTTATCCCGTTCCTGATGAAAGATCCGGTACGAGTGGCTATCTCCTGCATGACAGGCGGCGCCATCACCGGCGGTCTGTGTATGGTGACGGCACTGGAATCCCCGGCTGTTCACGGCGGTGCTTTTGTTATCGCCATGACTTCTAAACCACTTTGTTTATCGGACTGTGGGCTCTGGGAGCCTGTGTTACCGGCGTTCTGTATGCGATTCTCAGAAAGCCGCTGCCGGAAGGATATGTGGACGAGGATATGGATAATCCGCTGCTGTAATATAGCAGCTACAATACCGGAAAGAAGGAATGTGTAATGTATGTATCAATGAAAGAAATGCTGTGGAATGCCCATGAGAATAACTATGCGGTCATGGCCATCAATTGTGTTAATATGGAGCAGGCCAAGGCTATCATCCAGTCTGCCTCAGAGGAACATTCCGCTGTTATTATCAATATTTCCCCGAGGCAAATGAAAGCTCATGGACATGGGGATATCATGGCTCCTATGATTAAGAACATGGCAGAAAAGGTTCCGGTGCCGGTTGCGTTTAATTTAGACCACGGTGCCAATCTGGAGGATATAACCTATGCCATGGAATGCGGATTTTCCAGTGTAATGATTGATTCCTCCAGCTACGAATTCGAGGAGAATGTCAGGAGGACCAAAACAGTGGCGGCCTTGGCTCACGGTATGGGTTTGTCCTGCGAGGCAGAACTGGGCCATGTGGGAATGGCAAACCAGTCGGATAATACCAGAACTGACCTTTATACAAATCCGGAACAAGCAAAGGAATTCGTAGCCAGAACCCACTGCGATTGCCTGGCTGTTGCCATCGGTACAGCCCACGGAAGCTATCCAAAGGGATTTGTGCCAAAACTGGACTTTGATCGGCTGAGGCTTCTCAAGGATACTCTTAAGATGCCGCTGGTTCTTCACGGCGGTTCAGGGGCAGGGGATAAAAATATTGAAAAAGTAGTTGGATGCGGAATTAACAAAATTAACGTATGTACAGATTTGTTTAAGCATGCAAGACAGGCCATGGCCGATGCCATTGCCGCTGATCCGTCTATTGATTATATGGATGTGTGTATGGTAGCCCAGGAAGCTATGAAGGTGTTTATCAAGAGATATATGCGGCTGATAGGTTCCAGTGGGCGCTATACCTTTGAAAAGGACCAGGGACCAGAGCTGGATTAGAAAATATAATCCTTAAATAAGAGACAGGCAAGAATTTTCGCTTACAAACGATGGGGGTGTTGCAAAACTAGCTAATGCTAGTTGCACCACTCCCTTGCCATTTATGAGCTGTCCATTACAAATCGGTTTTCCTCAGGCATATTTATTATTACCGCACCAGGCTGCCATCCGTCCTCACCGTCACAACCTGCCACGGTATGAACTTCCCGCTGGCCTGGAGTGCGCGTTTCGCTGCATTTTCAATACCGCCGCAGCATGGAACCTCCATGCGGACAATGGTGACATCCTTGATATCATTGAGACGGATGATTTCCGTCAGTTTTTCAGAGTAATCCACCATATCCAGCTTCGGGCATCCTATCAGGGCGATGCGTCCGGCTATAAAATCATTGTGGAAATTGCCATAAGCAAAGGCAGTACAGTCAGCGGCTATCAAAAGACGGGCATCCTTAAAATAGGGGGCCTGGACAGGAGCCAGTTTAATTTGCACAGGCCACTGGGACAGCCGGCTCTCCATGGAAACGGTTTTTCCGGGGAAAGGGATTCTGTGGAGACAGTGTTTTCCCTTGCTTCCCTGGCAATGCTCCGGGACCGGCTTCCCGGACATCCGCTGTGATGAGGTGCTTCAAATGGGGAAACGGCGGAAGGGGAGACATTGGAGGAGACACCGGCGGAAGGCAGGGGGCTGCGCCGGATGCATTCCGGCCCTGGGCCATGCGGGCTTTTACAGCTGCCTCGTCATAGGCAGCGGCCTCCCGTTCCTCAAAGGTAATGGCCCCGGTAGGGCAGGTGGGCAGACAGTCCCCGAGGCCGTCACAGTAATCATCCTTTAAAAGCCTGGCTTTTCCATCCACCATTCCGATGGCTCCTTCGTGGCAGGCGCGGCACATGCGCCGCATCCGTTGCACAGGTCTTCATTTATCTTAATAATTCTTCTAATCATTCCTTTATCCTCCTTGTTGCAAAACAGTAAATTGTTGTTATGATGGAAGTATACTATGGAAAACGGGAAATGTATGTTGTTATAACAACATCTCATCTGCTGATTTTTACCATATTTTTTAAAGCAGGCAGGACAGAGGGAAAATGATGGCAATGGCCGGAAGAATATTTAAGACCTTGGTCCGCTTGATACCTGAAATTTTCAAACCCACTGCCAGGGTGATGATTCCCCCGCAGGCCTTAAAATTAGCCAGCATGGTGTCGGTGACCAGGGGAGTATGTAAGAAGCACCTCCAAACAGCAGAATACCCACGGCAAACTGAGGCACGGCAATAAAGCCCACCAGATAGCCGGCTGTGGTCCCGAAGATAATGGCTGTAAAAAAGTCCATGATGGCCTTGGCATAGAGGATGGAATGGTCCCCGGTCATGGCTGAGTTCATGGCGCCAAATACCCCGGTTCCGCTGAAACAGAACAGGATTATCATACTGATTAACACATCCATCTGTTCGTCATCCAGTGTCAGGGGAAGCCGTTCCTCCAGCCGGTGAAGCCCCTTTAGCAGGTTATCCTCCAGGTTCAGAAGTTCTCCTATGACAGTTCCCACAATAAGGGCCAGCACCACGGCAGACAGACTTTTTAACATGATAATAAGGCTGATTCCCATGGTAATGGCTGACAGGCCAAAGATATTGGGGAGAGCTTCCTTTAATTTCTGAGGAAAATGGTTTTTAAAAATGCCCCAGCACACCTCCCAGGAATACGGCAATGCAGTTGGTTATGATTCCATATGGCATAGGGCATTTGTCTCCTTGTTTGATTTTAGATGTAATGTTTACTTTGTTGGTTTCCCGGTATCAGCGTGATTTTCCATTCTTTGATATAATTCCTGGAACATTTCCATAAATTTACCAACCTTTTCAGTAGGGATATCCTGAAAGGTATATTCCTCCAGTCTGGCAAATGCCTCCGTTACCTCCCTGCCCATTTCCCTTCCGCGGTCAGTCAGAAAGATATAAAAAGATCGCCGGTTGCCGTCCGTTCTTCTGCGCTCAATAAGGGATTTTGCTCCATGCCGTTGAGTACGGAGGTGAGGGTAGCGGCTTCTATATGGCAGGCATTTGCTATTTCTTTTTGGTTTGCCCCATCGTGTTCCATGAGATAGTCCAGGACCTTGGGCTGTCCGGGAGTCAGCCCGGTATGGTACAGTTCCGCCATGAGCTGCTTCAGATATATGGCATGGCCTGCCATTAAAAGATAGTGAAATGTCATGAATATACGGACCGCCTTTCAAAATATTTAGAATGCTAATGATTATAATTCAAACTATATACCGTGTCAATTGGATTTTGCCTATGCTGCCGATATTTATTACTTTCCCCGTACTTTACAATCTTCTTAAATTTTATCATATATCAATATTAATTTATCGAATATCAATAAAAATGTATTGAAAAATAGTATAAATGGTGTTATATTCCAATTAAGGAATCTCAAGTAAGAAATTCCAGGTGAGGCTTTTACCAGGGTAACCCGCAAGCCCCACAAGCCCCTTTTGCCAGGGCACAGTAAGCAATACAGAAAGGTGGATTTAGTATGAATATGCGTTTGGTAAGGTTTACAAAAGGGCTTCTGGACATCATGTTTTATGTGGGGATGGCTATAACAGCGGCAATTCCGCTTATTTTCCATTATGTAGGTATGTATATAGAGAAATTCAGGACCTACTACGTGGTTCAGTGTGCGCTTTACATGGCGTCCGGGGTGCTGGCTCTTTTGCTGGTGCTGGAGTTGCGGCGGATGTTTGCAACTGTGCTGGCAGATGACGCATTTGTGATGGAAAATGCGGCATCCTTAAAACGAATGGGGAAATGCAGCTTTCTCATAGCCGTTCTGTCTGTTCTCCGCCTTTTTGTGGCGTTTACTCCGGCCACAGCAGTGATTATTATTGTGTTTTCAATCGCAGGCCTTTTCTGTTTTGTGCTTTGTCTGGTATTTGAACAGGCGATCCGCTACAAGCAGGAAATGACCTGACCATATAGACAGGGAGGAATGACATGGGAATTGTAATCAATCTGGATGTGATGATGGCCAGGAGAAAAAAGGGCCTGAAGGAATTGTCTGCGGAAGTGGATATTACCATGGCAAATCTGTCCATCCTGAAAAATAATAAAGCAAAGGCGATCCGGTTTTCAACCCTGGAGGCGATCTGTAAGGCCCTGGACTGCCAGCCGGGAGACATATTAAGTTATGAGAAAGAGGAAGGAGAGGACGAGAATGGACGATAAGATATATTTGAACGCGGCAGCCCAGGGGGAAGTAAGCGGCAGAGGGGACCGGACAGAGGAAAAAATGGGCGGACGTCTGCAACGGATAGGAAGGGATTTTGGATTTTTCGGGGTACTCAGCATCTTTTATGGCGTAAGCGCCAGTTTCTGCCTTTTTAGAAATCCTCTGGGGATTACAGTCCTTTGTTTGTGGCAGTGACCTATGGGGCGGCATTTCTGATATTCAGGAAAATGGGAGTGGCCATTAAAAAGGATTCTTATCTGCTGGCAGCAGTATCTCTGCTGATTGGGCTCTCCACCTGCTTTACGGGAAATATGGCAGTTGGGTACTATATGAACCGGCTGGCCCTGATTCTTTTGTTCTGCATATTCATCCTACACCAGTGTCATCAGGATAATAAGTGGAATATAGGAAAATATATGGCCTCCATTATTCTGTATCTGGCTCAGGCCGTGGGTATGGTTTTCTATCCCTTCCGCCATTTAGGGGAATATATACTGTCCTTGAAGGATAAACGGAGCCGGAATGTGTTCCGGCTGCTGGGCGGCGCTGTGCGGCTATCCCGGCCGTCATATTCCTGTGCGTGCTTTTGTCAGGGGCGGATATGGTATTCAGGAATATGCTGTCAGTTGTCATTTCAAAGTTTCTCAATCCGGTTACCCTGTTCCTGGTGGCGCTCCAGACCATATTCTGGTCATTGGCCATGTACTGCCTGGTTTGCAGCGCCTATGGGGGAAGCATCAGTGACGGCATGGTCAATGTACGCAGCATTCGCCGGTGGCAGCGGTCAGCTTCATGGCCATAGTAGGTTGTGTCTATCTGGTATTCTGCGTCATTCAGATTGTGTACCTTTTTATGGGAAAGGGAAGCCTGCCCCTGGGAATGACATATTCCAGTATGCCAGGCAGGGATTTTTCCAGCTTCTCTTTGTGGCTGTCCTGAACCTTGTGATGGTACTCATGTGTCTTAAGTATTTTCGGGAACATGTGCTGTTAAATGGATTTCTGCTTCTGGTCAGCCTCTGTACCTATGTGATGCTGGCATCCGCTGTGTATAGAATGGTGCTATATGTACAGCAGTACCAGCTGACATTTCTCAGAATTCTGGTTCTATGGTTTTTGGCCATGCTGTTTGTGCTCATGGCAGGGGTGGTAATTCTTATTTTCAATCATGAGTTTCCTCTGTTCCGGTTCTGCCTGGCTGTGGTATCCTCCTTTTATCTGGTATTTGCCTGGATGAGGCCGGACTATATAACAGCCCGCTATAATGTGGCGCACAGGGACAGCATTGCCGGGGTGGAGCAGAGCGACTTTATGCGCCTTTCCACAGATGCCGCACCGGCCTGGAGGGAATGGAGGATTCCGAAATAAAGGAGCGCCTTCTGTCCTGGTATGCCAAAAGATACGAGGTTTGGGATGATGGGAACCCCATGGGACTCAGGACCTTTAATTTTCAGTACTGAAAGCCAGAAATAAACTCTGAGAATTTCTCTATGAATCCCATGGTTTTTCATGTATACTATGAAAAGAAAAACGCGGATGATATGGAGCTGACAATATGAAAATAGCAGTGATGGGATACAGCGGTGCGGGGAAATCCACACTGGCTAAGAAACTGGGCAGGCTCTACGACTGCCCGGTTCTGTATTTGGACAGGATACAATTTGAGCCCGGATGGAAAGAGAGAAACCGGGAAGAAGCAAAACGTATGGCAGAGGAATTTTTGAATGAGAATCAGGACACGGCTGGATTATTGACGGAAACTACGCTAAATTCTGCCAGGAACGGCGTCTGGAGGAAGCGGATCTCATTGTATTTATGGACTATACCAGAAGAATCTGCCTGTGGCAGGCGGTGAAACGGTATCTGGAATACAGGGATAAAACCAGGGAGAGCATGGCAGAGGGCTGCCGGGAGAAGATTGACTGGGACTTCGTGAAATGGATTCTCCGTGACGGGAGGGATGAGAACCACAGCTATCGGTCCATTAAAGCCAGATATCCCCATAAGACGCTGGTGGTCCGCAACCGGAAACAGCTGAAGGACAGCATGACAAGGCTGATATTGAGAAGCCGTGAGAGGACATTGGGATGAGACAGGAAGAACTTCTGATTAACCGCCTGGCCGCATATGCCAGGTCGGACATGTATCCCTTCCATATGCCAGGGCATAAGCGCAGGACGGGGCCGGAGGATTCCTTTATGAACTCCTGCGTGGACTCCTTTACAAATCCCTTTGCAGTGGATATAACGGAGATTGAGGGGTTTGATAATCTTCACCATCCAGAGGGCATTTTAAGGGACTCCATGAAATGGGCGGCAGATGTCTATGGGGCGGACCAGACTTATTATATGATTAATGGAAGTACCGGCGGGATACTGGCAGCAGTATGCGGATCCGTTCCCAGAGGCGGGAGAATCCTGGTGAGCAGGAACTGCCATAAATCCGTGTACCATGGAATCTGTCTGAATCAGCTGAAAACCTCTTATGTTTATCCACAGGAGATAGAAGGATTGGGGATACAGGGAGGAATTACGGCTGAAGATGTGGACAGGATGCTTAACCGGTATATGGATACACAGGCCGTACTTATCGTATGTCCGACCTATGACGGAATTGTATCCGATATAGAGGCCATTGCCCGGATTGTACACAGGGCCGGGCTTCCGTTGATTGTGGATGAGGCCCACGGCGCCCATTTCCGCTATGACGCCATGTTTCCTGTGTCTGCCCTGGACCTGGGAGCAGATGTGGTGATTCAGAGCGTCCACAAGACCCTTCCCAGCCTGACCCAGACAGCCCTGCTCCATATTAAATGCAACCGGCCGGACGGAGGATGCTATGCAGACAGGGAGCGGATTGACCGGTATATCCATATGGTGCAGAGCAGCAGCCCTTCTTATGTGCTAATGGCCAGTATAGAGAACAGTATATACCAGATGGAACAGACGGATATGGCGCCCTATGGGAAACAGCTTCACAAGCTGCGCCGGAGGCTGGGTCAGATGAGGCATCTTCGTCTTGCGGATACAGGGCTTATAGGACAGGCCGGAATCAGGGACCTGGATATCTCCAAAATCGTGGTGTCTACCAGGGGAACCTGCCTGTATCCGGCAGAAGATGGATTGACCGGATTTACAGGCGCGCAGCTGGATGACATTCTGCGCAGAGAATATCACCTGGAGATGGAGATGTGCGGGGCAGATTACGTGACAGCCATTACCACGGTTATGGACAGCGGGGAAGGCCTGGAGCGGCTGGGGGATGCATTGACCAGGATTGACAGCCAACTGACGGATGCCGGTTATAAACCAGACGGGCGCAGCGGGAACCAGAAAAGTGTATACAGTATGCGGTGCGACACGGCCATGTCCATGGGAGAAGCCATGGAGGAGAACATGGCGTCTGTCGGTCTGGAGGACAGCGCAGGGTGTATTTCCGGGGAGTTTGTTTATATCTATCCGCCGGGCATACCCATTGTGGCTCCGGGGGAATGGATTAGCGGGCCCACCCTGGAGGTGATTCTGGAATACAGGGATAAGGGGCTTCCGGTGCAGGGCCCTGCGGACAAGTCCCTCAGGACTATCCGCATAGTTCAGAAGGACTGACGGGATATTAGGAAGAATGAAACAGAAAAAGGGACGGAACAGAAAGACTGAATGAGATAAGAAAGTGCAGTGTGAATCATGGGAAAAATATTTTATGTCATGGGCAAGAGTGCCTCCGGAAAAGATACCATATATAAGAGGCTCCACAGCAGGATGCCGGAACTTAAGACGGTTACCATGTATACAACCAGACCCATACGGGACGGGGAACAAAATGGGGTGGAGTATTTTTTGTGGACCGTTCTTATCTGGAACAGTGCAGGAAGGATGGTATTTTGATTGAGTGCCGGACCTATGACACGGTTTACGGCCCGTGGAGTTATTTTACAGCTGACGATGGCAGATTGATTTGAAAACAGGCAATTATCTGATTATGGGTACCCTGGAATCCTACGGGAAGATGCGTGCTTATTATGGAGAGGAGGCCCTTGTCCCGATCTATATTTATGTGGAGGATGGATTGAGGCTGCGGCGGGCTCTGGAACGGGAACAGCAGCAGACCGTGCCTAAGTATAAGGAAATGTGCAGACGTTTCCTGGCAGATGAGGAGGATTTCAGCCCCGGCCGTCTGGAAGAGAGCAGCATAACAAGGCAGTATGAAAATGTGGTGCTGGAGGATTGTCTTAGGGAGATTGTGCAGGAGATTGAGGGGATTTGTCATAGGGAACAAGATATAGGACAGCCGGAATTTCAGAATATCTGAAAACGGTCATTATAAAATACGTGCCGTGAATGCCGACTGGATTCGGCTTTCGCAGCACGTTATTTTTGTATGAAAAATATTACAAAAAAATCACCGCTTTACCTGGCCTCAGATACTGTGCACCGGCTTCTGGGGTCTTCCGGTCTGCGGATTCTCCAGATTATATTCATTAATCTTATTAAACAGCTGCCTGGCGCTGATGCCCAGCTTATAGGCGGTGCTGATATGTTCCACCCCATCTGGTTAAGTACCCACTGAAGGTACTCCCTCTCGCTGCGGCGCTTGAATTCCCGCCAGGGACGATTCCTGCCTGGGTAAAGGCGGTGGAAGGACTGTCGTCATCTGTTGTCTTCAGATTATAGAGAATCGGTATTCCTTCCGTGGTGATGACATGGTTCTTGGAGAGGACCACCATCCGGTCCACATGGTTCCTCAGCTCCCTGATGTTGCCCGGATAATCATAATTAATAAGGAAATCCCAGGCTTTTTCGTCAATGCGGTCGATTCTGATTTGATTCACTCTCTGGGATTCCTCCAGGAAGAAGTGAATCATGTCCACCAAATCCTCCTTTCTTTCCTTAAGGGCGGGGATGCGGATGACAATGGTGCTGATACGGTAGAAGAAATCCTCCCGGAAGGTACTGTTGCGCACCTTGGCCACCAGGTCGCGGTTGGTAGCTGTTATCAGCCGGAAATCCAGCTGTTTGCTGTTGTTGCCGCCGATTCGCTCGATTCTCTTTGTCTCAATGGCCCGCAGAAGCTTTACCTGGGTGGTCAGGTTGATGTCGCCCACTTCATCTAAGAACAGGGTGCTCTTATCAGCCAGCTCGAATTTTCCGGCCCTTCCCTTGATGGCGCCTGTAAACGCGCCCTGTTCATGGCCGAACAGTTCTGCTTCCAGAAGGGATTCCGTATAGGCATTACAGTTGACCGCTATGAGCGGCATATCGGAACGGCGGCTGCAGGCATGGATATACTGTGCAGCCACATCCTTGCCGGAACCGGATTCACCGATAAGGAGGACGTTACATTGGAAGCTGCCACACGTTCACAGTCTTCCAATGCCCTCCGGTAGGCAGGGGATTTTGTGTTGAAAAAAAACTTTTTTTTTCATATCGTTTTCGTCCATAAGCGGGTCTCCTGTAGTTAGATTTTCAAATTTTATTAATTATGCATAAAATTGAGAAAAAAATAACATAAAAATTGTGAAAGAAGGAAAAAATGGATGCCAAAAATAAAAAGAATCCCTCTCTACCCCTATTATAACTGAAATTTATTTCACTATCAAGAAAAATAGTTCACGAAAAAAGAAATTTAAAAAAGTAAGAAGTTAAAAGAATGACAAAATAAACAATATAGAAACCTATAAAGGACGGAAAAGCAATAGAAAAATGAATTTCATTGGTTAAAAGATAAAAA
>ENA-OQIC01000900-OQIC01000900.1-human-gut-metagenome-genome-assembly--contig:-NODE-900-length-11493-cov-2.478181_pt1 | contig 11493 bp, 13 predicted proteins | sample MGYA00242572_ERZ504736 | MGnify/ENA primary metagenome ERZ504736 (study PRJEB26092, sample SAMD00036201) | human gut metagenome | host: Homo sapiens | study: EMG produced TPA metagenomics assembly of... | reverse complement strand
ATAACTTGTGCGTAAAACACAATATATATGAAATTCTATAAGAAAGTGAAAAAAAGCTTAGAATTTACTTGACTTTTTGGCGTTTCTCTGTCTATAATAGGAGTGATGTTTTTACGAATATATTATTCAGATATATAATCATAAAATTTTGTTAAGGAGGTGTTTTAGCATGAAAATGACATTTCAGCCAAAGAAAAGACAGAGATCTAAGGTTCATGGATTTAGAAAAAGAATGAGCACTGCAAACGGAAGAAAAGTTCTGAAGAGCAGAAGAGCAAAAGGAAGAAATAGATTATCAGCTTAGGTCGCAGAGATGTGACCTTTTCTTTTCTCTATTAATAAGGAAGAGAACCATGAAGAATTATCATTCATTAAGAAATAACAGAGAATTCCAGATGGTATATAATGAAGGAAACTCCAAAGCCAACAGGTACTTGGTCCTTTATTATAGGAAGAATGATCTAGAATATAACCGTCTGGGAATATCAGTAAGTAAAAAAGTAGGAAATAGTGTAGTCAGACACAGAACTACACGCTTAATTCGTGAAAGCTATCGTTTGAATCAGGATAATTTGAAAACAGGATATGATATGGTAGTAATTGCAAGACAAACTGCAAAAGGACAGAATTACCATACAATTGAAAGTGCATTTCTACATTTGATAGATTTGCATCATCTGAAGAAGAGTTGATTACAATTGAAGAAGATTTTAATATCCATTATCAGGTTTTACAGAAAATATTTATCGAGATTAAAGGGAAGAGGAACATGTATATATGTTCCGACTTGTTCGGAATATGCCATAGAAGCATTGGAGAAACACGGGGTTGTCAAAGGAAGTCTTTTGGCAATTTTTAGAATATTAAGATGTAATCCATTTTCAAAAGGCGGATATGACCCTGTTCCGGAAGTAAGGAAAGGAAAAAGGTGCAAAAAATGATGTTATTGGCACAAGCCCAGCAGAGCACGGGTAACGGAGGAATCTTAGCTCCGTTTGTAATTATTTTTGGTTGGATCATTCGAGCAATCTATAATGGATTAGCTGCAATGGGAATCTATAATGTCGGTTTATGTATTATTTTATTTACATTGGTTTCTAAATTGATCTTATTACCTGTTACTATGAAACAGCAGAGATCTATGAAGATCAATCAGCATATGCAGCCAGAGATTAATAAGATTACAAAAAAATATCGTAATAAAAGAGACCAGGCATCTATGATGAAACAGCAGGAAGAGATGCAGAAGGTTTATGCAAAATATGGTTCAAGTCCAACAGGTGGATGTTTACCAACATTAATTCAGTTTCCGATCATCATGGCACTGTATTATGTAATTCGTGGAGTTAATACTTATATTCCTCAGATCGCAAGAGATGCACAATTTAAACCAAACTTATTCTTAGGTATGGATTTAAATTCAGCACCAGGATTCAGATTAACACCATTATTGATCATTCCAGTATTATCTTTTATCTTCCAGTTCTTAAGTGCAAAGACATCTATGTCTACAACACAAATGGATGACAGCACACCAGGAGCAGGAATGACAAAAAGCATGATGTACACAATGCCTTTAATGTCATTTGTAATGTGTATTTCATTACCGATCGGTATCGGTCTTTACTGGTCAGCAAGTGCATTATTCCAGTATATCCAGCAGGTCGCTTTTAATTATCATTATGATCATGCTGATATGGATAAGATTATTGAAAAGAGCCGTGAGAAGGCTGCAAAGAAGAAAAAGAAAAAGGACCTTCTCTATATGAAAAGATGTTAGGAATGCAAGCAGAACAGCAGGGACAGCAAGGAGCAGATTCTAATATCAAGAAGAGTGCAAACCTGAAATCAACACAGAATATTGAATATTCAGGAAATTCTAAAGGAGGAATTGCTTCAAAAGCAAATGCACTCAATAAAAACAAGGGAGGTAAATAAGGATGTCAGCAAAGAGATTTACTGGTAAAACTGAATCTGATGCAGTTATGAATGCTGCAATGGAGTTAGGAATTCCAAGTACAGACCTCAAGTATACAGTGATCGATTCAGGTAGTAATGGATTTTTAGGGTTATTTAAGAAACCTGTGATCATTGAAATTAAAGAAGAAGAAAAAGAGACAGAAGTTATGAAGTCTCAGACAATAGAAAAGGAACAACCAAAGAAAAAAGCTGAGAAAAAGCCATCAAAGAAGGTCGATGAGAAATCAAATCGTCAGCCTAAGAAGAGTCCAAAGGTGAAAGATGAAGTTCCTGTAAAGGAACCAAGAAAAAATAAGACACCAGAAAACATTGATCAGATCGTCAAAGATACAGAGAAATATTTAGATGAAGTATTAAGAGCAATGGGACTTGATCCAAAGTTGAATCTTTACTACAACCGCAGAGATAACGTATTAAACATCAATGTATCTGGAGAGAAGATGGGTGCATTGATCGGTAAGCATGGACAGACACTGGATGCCCTGCAGTATCTTATAAGTCTTTATGTGAATAAAGAAAGCGATTCTTTTGTAAAGATTAAGCTTGATACAGAAAATTATAGAGAAAGAAGACAGCAGACTTTAGAGAAATTAGCTGGAAGCATTGCTTATAAAGTAAAGAAGAATAAGAAACCTATTTACTTAGAACCAATGAATCCAAATGAGCGTAGAATCATCCATTCTGCATTGCAGAGAGATCCAGAAGTGATCACAAAGAGCGAAGGTAAGGATCCTTATCGTAAAGTTGTTGTTATGCTTAAAAAATAAGATATAGGGCTGCCTTAATTTAGGCAGCCCTTTTTTGAGGTATATTATATGAAATCAAATACGATTGCAGCAATTGCCACTCCAATGACTAACAGTGGGATTGGAATTATCAGGATCAGTGGAGATGAGGCACTTGATATTATTGAAAAAGTATTTAAACCGAAGAAAAAAGATAAGAAGATCAAAGATGTAAAGACATATACGGCACATTATGGACATGTCTATGATGGAGCACATTGCTAGATGAATGTATTGTATTAGTTATGAAAGGACCTCATTCTTATACAGCAGAAGATGTTGTTGAGATTAACTGCCACGGTGGTGTGGTTGTTATGAAGAAGGTTTTGGAAGCAGTATTTAAGGCAGGAGCAACGCCAGCTGAGCCGGGAGAATTTACAAAGAGAGCATTTTTGAATGGAAGGATCGATCTTTCTGAGGCTGAAGCAGTTATGGATCTAATTCAGTCAAAGAATGAATTTGCAATGAGTACATCTTTAAAACAGTTAGAGGGTGCGTTAGGAAAGAAGATCACAGAGATTCGAAAACAGATCATTCACAGTGTGGCGTTTATTGAATCTGCATTAGATGATCCGGAACATTACAGTGTGGACGGATTTTCAGATGAATTGAAAGATCAAGTCGAAGTGATCATAAATCAGTTAAATGAGTTTTTGGAGAATGCTGATAATGGAAGAATTCTGAAAGAGGGAATTCAGACAGTTATCGTTGGGAAACCGAATGCTGGAAAATCATCTGTGTTAAATGTATTACTTGGAGAAGAACGAGCAATCGTCACAGATATTGCAGGAACAACAAGAGATACGTTAGAAGAATCTATTCAGATTAAAGGGATTCCGTTGAATATCATTGATACAGCAGGAATCAGAGATACGAATGATCTCATTGAGAAGATCGGTGTGGATAAAGCAAAAGATTTGTTGACAAAAGCGGATCTTGTATTATATGTTGTGGATACTTCAGATCCATTAACAAAAGATGATGAAGAGATTATGGAGCTGATTGAAGATAAGCAGACGATCGTATTATTAAACAAAGCAGATCTTGATCAGGTGGTGAAGGTATCAGATCTCAAAGAAAAAGGATTTGAGCAGATTGTGCAGATTTCAGCCAAAGAGCAGACTGGAATTGAAGAATTGTATCAGCTGATCCAGGATATTTTCTTTGAAGGACATGTATCCTTTAATGATGAGATTTATTTGACGAACATGAGACATAAAACAGAAGTAAGTGAAGCTTTAAAGAGTCTTGCTATGGTGTTGCAGAGTATTGAAGATGGAATGCCGGAAGACTTCTTCTCCATTGATCTTTTGGATGCATATGAGCATTTAGGATTTATCACAGGAGAATCTGTGGGAGAAGATCTGGTAAATGAGATTTTTGCAGAATTTTGTATGGGTAAATAAAGATGAATAATTTAGAAGAAAAATATGATATTATTGTTGTAGGTGCAGGTCATGCCGGATGCGAAGCTGCACTTGCAGCAGCCAGAATGGGATTTGAAACGATTTGTTTTACAGTAAGCATGGATAGTGTTGCATTGATGCCATGTAATCCTAATATTGGAGGAAGTTCCAAAGGACATCTGGTAAAAGAAATTGATGCATTGGGCGGTGAGATGGGTAAAAATATTGATAAGACTTATCTACAGTCTAAGATGTTGAATAAATCGAAAGGGCCGGCAGTGCATTCTTTAAGAGCACAGGCAGATAAGAAGATGTATTCTATTTCCATGACACAGGTGATGGGAAATACACCAAATCTTACACTTCGTCAGGGCGAAGTTACAGAGATTCTTGTTGAAGATGGGAAAATCAAAGGTGTTAAGACATATTCAGGAGCTGTTTACTATGCAAAAGCTGTTGTCTTAACGACAGGAACATATTTAAAGGCGCGCTGTATTTATGGAGAAGTCAGCAATCATACAGGACCAAATGGACTTCAGGCAGCAAATTACCTGACAGATTCCTTGAAGAGTCATGGAATCTCCATGAGACGATTTAAGACAGGGACACCAGCCAGAATTGATAAGAATACGATTGATTTTTCTAAGATGGCAGAACAGTTTGGAGACGAGAGAATTGTTCCATTCAGTTTTACAAATAAGGAAGAAGATATTAAGAGAGATCAGATTTCCTGTTGGTTAACTTATACGACGGAAGAAACACATGAGATCATTAAAGAAAATATTCACAGATCACCGTTATTTTCTGGTGCAATTGAAGGAACAGGACCTAGATACTGCCCATCGATCGAAGATAAGATCGTGAAATTCCCAGATAAGAATAGACATCAGGTATTTATTGAGCCAGAGGGCGAGTACACGAATGAGATGTATGTTGGTGGTATGTCAAGCTCGTTGCCGGAAGATGTACAGTATAAGATGTATCACAGTGTGCCAGGATTAGAGAATGCTAAGATTGTGAGAAATGCTTATGCAATTGAATATGATTGTATTGATGCGACACAGCTAAAAGCTTCATTGGAATTTAAAGAGATTGACGGGTTATTTTCTGGTGGGCAGTTTAATGGAAGTTCAGGATATGAAGAGGCAGCAGCACAAGGTCTGATGGCAGGTATCAATGCTGCACGCAAACTGCAAGAAAAAGATCCAATTATTTTAGATCGTTCACAGGCTTATATTGGAGTTTTGATCGACGATCTGGTAACAAAAGAAACACAGGAACCATATCGTATGATGACATCAAGAGCAGAATATCGATTGTTGCTTCGTCAGGATAATGCCGATCTTCGTCTGACCAAGATCGGATATGAAGCAGGACTGATCAGTCAGGAAAGATATGATAAATTATTAGTAAAAGAACAGCAGATTGAAGATGAGATGAAACGACTAGAGGATATTAATGTGGGTGCGTCTAAAAATGTGCAGTCATTACTTGAAGAGCTTGGAAGTACAACATTAAAATCATCTGCTAAAATGACAGACTGATTCGTCGACCGGAGCTTACTTATATGGATTTGGCACCGATCGATCCAGAGAGACCAGAGTATGATCTGGATGTTCAGGAACAGGTAAATATTAATATTAAATATGAAGGATATATCAAACGCCAGCTGTCACAGGTAAAACAGTTTAAGAAGATGGAAAAGAAGAGAATTCCGGAAGATATTGATTACGAAGATGTTGGAAGCTTACGAATTGAAGCGAAACAAAAGTTATCAAAGATCCGCCCATCTTCCATCGGACAGGCATCTAGAATTTCAGGAGTATCACCAGCGGATATTTCTGTATTACTGATTTATCTGGAACAGATGCACCACAGGAGATAATAGATGGAGAGATTAAGAGAAAAAGCAGCTGCATTGGGAATTAAATTGAGCGATCATCAGTTAGAGCAGTTTGAAACATACTATGAGATGCTTGTTGAGAAGAATAAAGTGATGAATCTGACAGCAATCACGGAGAAGAATGAAGTGATCGATAAACACTTTGCTGATAGTCTTGCATTGATCAAGAGTGGAGTTTCTTTAACTGGTCAAAAAATTCTTGATATTGGAACAGGTGCGGGATTTCCAGGAATTCCATTAAAGATCGCATTTCCAGAATTAGAGATCGTGTTACTGGATTCTTTAAATAAGCGTATTAAATTCTTAAATGAAGTGATAGAAGCACTTGGACTTGAAAAGATTACAGCAATTCATGGAAGAGCGGAAGATTTTGCAAAACAAAAGGAATATAGAGAACAATTTGATTATGTTGTTTCAAGGGCTGTTGCCAATCTGACAGTTTTATCAGAATATTGTCTTCCTTACGTAAAAGAGGATGGATATTTTCTGCCATATAAATCAGGAGATATTAAAGAGGAAGCAGCAAATTCAAAGAAAGCAGTGAAAATTTTAGGCGGCAGCATTGAGGATATTATTTCTTTTGAGATTCCGGATACAGATATGGCGAGAACGATCTTAAAGATTCATAAGACAAAAGCAACACCAAAACGTTTCCGAGAAAAGCAGGATTGCCGACAAAAGAACCGATTTGCTAGAAGTTTATACTTTCATTTCTTTTCCTTATCGTTTATGATAAAAAGAAAGTGGGAAAATTATGGAAAAAAACAAAGATAAAAGTCACCTGATCGATCAGTTATATGACTATTTGGAAGAACAGATTCAGAAATTGAAAACTGATCGAAATCAACTGAATCATAAGATGCAGGATATGATTCAGGAGAAGAATGAAAAAGAAGGTGCGATCAATAATCAGCAGAAGATCTATCAGATTCGAAAGGTATTTTCTCCGCTTCCACTGGAGATTGAGGAGGAGAAGCAGCCTGTTTCTGAGGATATGATTCAGATTGAGAAAGAGATTCATGAATTTCAGATGATCCTGCGTGAAAAAGAAGAAAAGATAACAAAATTACATGATTACCAGAAGGGACTGGAAGAGACTTGCCTTTTTGCAGAAGAATTTGTGGAAAGGGAAGATCAGAAAATATTGTTTGTTCCAGCATTTGAACATTGATGGGATATGTTAAGAAACTTTATCCAACACAACGTATCAATTATCAGGATTCATCAGAGAGTTCAAAAGTATGCATGACATTTTCATTTTTAAAAGGTTTTCAGGCAGTGTTGGAGAGTCTTTTAAATGAGATAGGTGTTTTTGTTCTTAATTTTGAAATGAATATTGATGAGTATAAAATATTAATTAATATTGAAGCGAAACCAAAAGTTATAAAAAATGCAAAAGATTTCTATGAGAAGCGTTCTGTTTTAGAAAATAAACTAACAAAAGAATTTTCTATTGAACGATGGAAAACAAATGCAGTGGTGATCCAGACTATGATAGAGATGTAGAAAGGGAAGATTATGAGAAATAAAGTTATTGATCTACTAGATCAAACAATTGAAGAATTAGAATAAAGAAAAATTGATGGGATTCTTGAAATACCACCAAAAGATGATATGGGAGATTTTGCATTTCCATGTTTTCAGTTAGCAAAAGTATTTCGTAAAGCTCCGAATATGATCGCAACAGAGATTGCAGAAAAGATTCCTGCAAGTGAAGATGTATCAAAAGTAGAAGCAATGGGACCATATGTAAACTTCTTCTTGAATAAAGAGAATTATGTAAAAGAAGTACTGGCAAAGGTAAACGGTACTTATGGTGCACAGGAAATTGGAAAAGGAAAAACAGTATGTATCGATTATTCTTCTCCAAACATTGCAAAAAACTTCCACGTTGGACATTTAAGAACAAACGATTATTGGAAACTCTTTATATCATATTTTTGATAAGCTTGGATATAAGGTAGAAAGAATTAATCACTTAGGTGATTGGGGAACACAGTTTGGTAAACTGATCGTTGCATATAAAAAATGGGGCAGTAAAGAAGCTGTAGAAGAAAAAGGTATTCCAGAGTTATTAAGAATCTACGTAAAATTCCATGAGGAAGCAGAGAAAGATGATACATTAAATGATCAGGCACGTGAATGGTTTGCGAAGATGGAACAAGGAGATGAAGAAGCTTTATCTATCTGGGAATGGTTCAAAGATATCAGTATGGTAGAATATAAGAGAATTTATAAGATGCTGAATATGGATTTTGATCATTATACAGGAGAAAGTTTCTATCGTGATAAGACAGCAGCAGTTGTAGAAGAATTAAAAGAAAAGAATCTGCTAAAAGAAAGTGAAGGAGCAATGATCGTTGATCTTGATGAATATGATATGGCTCCTTGTCTGGTTATGAAGAAAGACGGAAGCAGTATTTATGCAACTCGTGATCTTGCTGCTATTTTCTATCGTAAGAAAGAATATAACTTGATAAATGTATTTATGTTACAGGATTAGAGCAGAAATTACATTTTGCTCAAGTATTTAAAGTTGTTGAGTTAATGGGATATGAATGGGCTAAAGAAAACTTAATTCATGTACCTTATGGATTAGTAAGTTTAGAAGGTGGAAAACTTTCTACAAGAAGTGGTAACATCGTATATGCAGAAGATATCTTAAAAGAATCAGTATCTAAGATCAGAGAAATTATTGCAGAGAAGAATCCAGATCTGAAGGATAAAGAGGATGTTGCACAGAAAGTTGGAATCGGAGCAATTATCTTTAATGACCTATATAATCAGAGAATTAAAGATGTAACATTTACATGGGAGAAGATACACAGCTTTGATGGGGAAACAGGTCCTTATGTTCAGTACACATATGCACGTGCGGCAAGTGTATTAAGAAAAACAGGAATCACAGAAGTTGGAGAGATCGATCCATCTTTAGTAACAGATGAAACATCTGTTGCATTATTAAAAGAGATTGAAAGATTCCCTGAAGTGATCAAGGTGGCAGCAGATAGATTAGAACCATCTGTGATTTCAAGATATGTAATGGGAGTAGCTCAAAGTTTTAACCGTTTCTATCATGAAAACCAGTGTAATGTGGAAGATCAGAAGTTAAAAGAAGCGAGAGTTAAGATTGTGATCTTAGCAAAACAAGTAATTAAAGATGGTTTGGATCTGTTAGGAATTCAATGTCCTGAACAAATGTAATAAAATCAAATTTGAGTAAATAAATAGCAGATGATAAGATTTTAAAAAATATGTGGAATTATGGAGTGTTCTTATTTGTGAAGACACTCCATTTTTCTTCTTGAAAAATAGTAGTATGCATTGATTATTTAATAAATGTTTCACGTGAACATTTAATATAAAAACGAAAAGAATCGTAATAGTTATAAAAGCGAAATTGCACAAAAATTAATAAATGTTTCACGTGAAACATGTAGCAATGAAAAATAATTAGTGTTATAATATTGTTCAAAAGGAGAAAAAAATGGGAAGAATTATTGCAATTGCCAACCAGAAAGGTGGAGTTGGAAAGACAACGACAGCGGTAAATCTTTCGGCAGCATTAGCTGCAAGAGGAAAAAGACTTTACTCGTTGATATGGACCCACAGGGGAATACCACCAGTGGCTTGGGATTAGAAAAAACGAGCTGGATAAGACAACTTATGAGGTGATTACAGGAGAAGAGAAGATACAGAATTGTATCGTTAAAGACTTGTTTGATAATTTATCCTTACTTCCAGCAAATCGAAATCTGGCCGGAGCCGAGATCGAATTGATGACCGTTGATAAGATGCAGTTCATCATGAAACATAATCTTGAGAAAGTAAAGAAACAATATGATTTCATAATTATTGACTGTCCGCCAGCATTGGGAATGCTAACGGTTAATGCGATGACAGCAGCGAATACAGTGATCGTTCCAATTCAATGTGAATTTTATGCATTAGATGGATTAACTCAGTTGATCTATACGATTGAATTGATTCAGAAGAGTTTGAATCCAGATCTTACAATAGAGGGTGTTGTATTTACAATGTATGATGCCAGAACAAATCTGTCATTGCAGGTTGTTGAGAATGTAAAATCATATTTGAATCAGAATATTTACAAAACGATCATCCCAAGAAATGTACGTCTGGCAGAAGCACCAAGTCATGGACTTCCAATCAATTTGTATGACCCTCGTTCTTCAGGAGCAGAAAGTTACGACCTTCTGGCAGAAGAAGTTATCGAAAATGGAGGTGAAAATTAATGTCAGCAAAAAAAATGGGACTTGGAAGAGGTTTAAATACGCTGATTCCAAAAGCACCAATCGTTGACGAAGAAGACGTTGAGCAGGTAAAGAAAAAAGTTTCGAGATCGTCGAAAACAAAGAAAAAAGAAGAAACGAAAAAGGAACTTACTTTGCCAATCGATAAGATTGAGCCGAATCCAGATCAACCAAGAAATCAGTTTGATGAGGATACGTTGCAGGAACTTGCAGATTCTATTAAACAGTATGGAATGTTACAGCCAATCCTCGTTACTCCAAAGGATGATTTCTATGAGATCATTGCAGGGGAGAGAAGATGGAGAGCTGCAAAACAGGCAGGATTGAATGAAGTTCCAGTTATGATCAGAAAATACAATGAAAATGAAATTGTAGAAATTGCACTGATTGAAAACATTCAGAGAGATAACTTAAATCCAATCGAAGAAGCAATGGCTTATAAGCGATTGATGGAAGAATTTGAATTAAAACAGGATGAAGTTGCGACGAAAGTAAGTAAGAGTCGTGCATCAATTACCAACTCATTAAGACTTTTAAAACTAGATCCAAGAGTACAGAAGATGCTAGAGGAAGAGATGATCAGCACAGGACATGCAAGAGCTTTATTAGCAATCTCAAATAAGGATAAACAATATGAAATTGCTCAGAAAGTTTTTGATGAAAAATTAAGTGTTAGAGACATTGAAAAGCTGGTAAAAGATCTGAAGAAAATCAAAAAAATAAAAAGAAGAAAAAGATGTTCATGATTTCCTTTACACTGAATTAGAAGAATCTATGAAACAGATTCTAGGAAGTAAAGTCAGTATCAAAAATAAGAAGAATAATAAAGGAAAAATAGAAATTGAGTATTATTCACGCGATGAGTTAGAACGTATCGTGGATATGATCAGATCAATTTAGGAGGAACATAAGATGACAGATTTTTTAACAGTGTAGGCATGGAATATGTAGTGATTGGTCTTGCAGCAGCATTACTTTTAGCACTGATTCTTGTGATCGTTGCTTTAGTAAAAGTTGGGAAATTAAAAAAACGATACGAAAAGTTTTTATCTGGGAAAGATGGAAAATCGTTAGAGGAAAGTATCGTTAAAAGATTTGATAAATTAAATGAGATCATTGTGGAACAAGACTTTCTTGAACAGGAA
>ENA-OQIC01000898-OQIC01000898.1-human-gut-metagenome-genome-assembly--contig:-NODE-898-length-11512-cov-1.852701_pt1 | contig 11512 bp, 20 predicted proteins | sample MGYA00242572_ERZ504736 | MGnify/ENA primary metagenome ERZ504736 (study PRJEB26092, sample SAMD00036201) | human gut metagenome | host: Homo sapiens | study: EMG produced TPA metagenomics assembly of... | reverse complement strand
AGACTGAATACAATCTTAGCCGTCGTTTTTTTCTTTCCATGATTTTAGTCCTTTCTCACTGCACCGGAATGAATTCCCAAATTAAAAGACGGCAGATTTCTCTGCCGTCTGATGTCTCAAATCTTCTATATATAAACACCCGGTTCCGCCGGGGCCTTCTTCTGTATGCTTTCAGTACCATCATGTTCTGCGCGCTCTCTGTTTCGTATAATGAATCCTGCATTTTATGGTAGCATGTTTCCCCAAACCTGTCAAGAGCCCCTTCCATCCGTCCATCCCATGTGCTAAACTGTAAGTATAAGAAACCATGTAAGAAGCGCTCAATAGAAGGAGGTATACCTATGAAAAAACTGATTCGCTGCGCCAACCAGTACATCTGGGAGTCCGACTGGAAGACCATCGGACTGTTAAAATTCTGTCTCCTGTCCCTGGGCATCTGCGTCGGCATGGCAGTGCCGGAGGAAAAGAAAAAGACGGTCCTCAGAGCCGCCTTTCTGTCCTTTGTCATAAGCTATATCCCTCTTATGGCCAAATTCATCCAGATTATATGGTCTGATGAGGCGACTGGTAGGCTCCCCCGTTCCATGCAGCAGAGGGTCCCGGTTCAGCACCTTCAGATAAATGCCGCAGAGCAGGATTTGCAGCAATGTGGAGGCCGGCGTGGCCAGACCGATTTTAAATAAGGACACCGGAACCAGACGGCTCATGAGATAGGACACCGGTATGCGGACACCGAAGGCTCCCGCGATTCCCTGAAACATGACAAAGGCGGTCCTTCCGCATCCGTTAAAGAAACCTGTCATGCAGAACATGAAGGATACCAGCAGACAGTCAATGGCATAGGCCCGCAGATAATCTGCCGCCGCCAGCACCACCTCCCGGTCCCTGGAGAACACACCAGCCAGCAGATCTCCGTGGAAAAATGAAAAATACGCCAGGAACACGCCCACTCCCAGAGAAGTGAGTATACCATATGCAAGGGCCCGTTTGGCCCGTTCCGGTCTCCTGGCGCCGATATTCTGGCCACAAAAGCCGACATGGCCTGCCCGTAGGCAGATGGCACCAGCAGCACAAAACCGCAGAGTTTTTCAGCCACGCCTACACCGGCCGAAGGAATGACTCCCAGGGTATTGACAATGGCTGATATAACCAGGAAGGATATGGACACCAGCACATCCTGAAAAGCAATGGGGAAACCCAGCTTCACCACCCGGCCGGCCAGCTGCCTGTCATAACGAACGCTCTCCTTGCGAAAAGCAAAGGGGAGCTTCTGTTTTCTGATAATCAGGATTGACAGCACCACGCTGACCGCCTGGGCAAACACCGTGGCTATGGCTGCTCCCGCAGAAGCCATGTGGAATACCCCAACCAACAACAGGTCCCTGCGATATTCACCAGGCAGGCAATGGACACGGATATGAGGGGAAGCCTGGAATTTCCCAGTCCCCTGAATATGCTTCCCAGCAGATTGTAGGCCACGATAAACAGCGAGCCCGCGGAACAGATTTTCACATACACCGCGGTACTGTCAAATGCCTCTTTCGGCGCCCGCATCCATGCGGTGCAGGGAACTGCCAGAAACTGCATGACCGCAGTCACCGCCAGACCGATGACAGCAAATATCCATATGCTGGCGCCCATAACCCGGCCAGCCTCCTCAGGCTGCCCTCCCCAATCTTCCTGCCCAAAAGAATGGTGGTTCCCATAGCCAGTCCTACGATGGCCGTGGTTATGGTCTGCATGATCCAGCTGCCCGTGGACACCGCGGACACCTCCGCCGCATGGCTGAACTGCCCCACAATCATCATGTCAACAGCCCCATACATGGTCTGCAAAAACAAAGCAGCCAGCACAGGCAGCGCAAAACCCATAAGAGATGTGAGAATGTTTCCCTCTGTCAAACTGTGCGGTCTGCTCATAATACCCCCTGTCTATCCCCAATTTTACTCTGTCAAATCAGCTTTATCCCCAAAAACATACTGTTTTCGCACAAAAAGCCGGAATCAGCATACCACATAGCCCCCTGGCTGTCAACATTCTGTATAAATACCACATTTATACTTGATAATTTTTATCTACTTTGCTATAATAGTATATAAGAATTGTTACAATTTTAACAATAAGGTGATAACACTATGATGATAACACGCGAATCCGATTATGCAATCCGCATTATCCGCGCCCTGAAGGACGGGGAACTGCTTCCCCTGGAACAGATATGCCAGCGGGAACTGGTGCCGAAACAGTTTGCATACAAGATACTGAAAAAGCTGGAGCGTTCCGGCCTGGTATCCATACGCAGGGCGCCGGAGGCGGATGTATTCTGAACCGAAGCCTGGCGGATCTGACCCTCCTGGATATCATTAAGGCGGCGGACGAGGAATTTTTTCTTAATCCCTGCCTGGACAGTCAATACCAGTGCGGCTATGCCGCCAGTTTTGACGGCTGCAAAGTTCACTGTGAACTGGCAAGAGTCCAGCGTGTGCTGGAGGAGGAATTGAAACGCACCTCTCTGGACAGGCTCTTTAACAAATCCGGCTGATACATCTATTTTTATTCGCCCCAAAAGTGGATAATTTTTATCCACTTTATGATATTCAAACCTACGCAAACCATATATTTCAACAGGAGGTATCCATCATGAATCATTGTTACAGCTGCACAACCTGTAAAAGCGCAGACAAACCACTGGAATGTTACATAGCAGGTCTCCCCATGGAAACATCCCACCACCGTGTGGAAGGACAGTCCGTCAAATGCGGCTTCGGTCTCCAGGGCGTATGCTGCCGCCTCTGTTCCAACGGCCCCTGCCGTATCACGCCTGAGGCCCCTCACGGAATCTGCGGTGCTTCCGCCGACGTAATCGTGGCCAGGAATTTTCTCCGCGCAGTGGCAGCAGGATCAGGCTGCTATATCCACGTAGTGGAGACCACTGCCCTTAATTTAAAGGAGACCGCACTTTCCGGCGGAGCCTTAAAAGGGATGAATGCCCTGGAACATCTCTGCCAGCTATTCAGAATCCCCCAGGGCGACCCACACCACCCGCGCCGCAGCCGTGGCCCAGGCAGTCCTGGACGATTTGTACCTTCCCGACTACACTCCCATGAAGCTCCAGCAGAAGCTGTCATACGCTCCCCGTCTGGCCAAGTGGAACGAATTAGGAATCCTGCCCGGAGGCGCCAAATCCGAGGTCTGCGCCGGCGTGGTGAAATGTTCCACCAACCTGAACTCGGACCCCACAGACATGCTGCTTCACTGTCTCAAGCTGGGCATTTCCACCGGCGTATACGGTCTGATGCTGACCAACCTGCTGAATGACGTCATGCTGGGCGAGCCCGAAATCACCCCTGCCCCGGTTGGCCTTGGGGTGATTGACCCGGACTACATCAATATCATGATTACCGGACATCAGCACTCCATCTTCGTCCATCTCCAGGAACAGCTTAAGAAGCCGGAGGTCCAGGAGCTGGCAAAGGCAGCAGGGGCCAGGGGATTCCGGCTGGTGGGATGCACCTGTGTGGGCCAGGACCTGCAGCTTCGGGGCGTTCATTACCAGGACATCTTCAGCGGCCACGCAGGCAACAACTACACCAGCGAGGCTGTCCTGGCCACCGGTGCCATCGACGCCGTGCTCAGTGAATTCAACTGTACCCTTCCCGGCATTGAACCCATCTGCGACCGTCTGAACATCCGGCAGATCTGCCTGGATGACGTGGCAAAGAAGCAGAATGCAGCACTGAAACCCTTTGTGTTTGAGGACAGGGAGCGCATCAGCCGGGAAATCCTGGACGAGATACTGGAATCCTACAAAAACCGCAGGGCCCGGGTGCCCTTAAACCTCCTTCCGGAACACGGCAATACCAACACCATCACAGGCGTCAGCGAGGTATCCCTGAAAAGTTCCTGGGGGCAGCTGGAAGCCTCTCATCGACCTCATTGCTTCCGGGGATATCAAGGGAATCGCCGGTGTGGTGGGATGCTCCAACCTGACGGCAGGCGGCCATGACGTCCTGACCGTGGAGCTGACCAAAGAACTCATTGCCAGGGATATCCTGGTCCTGACCGCGGGATGTTCCTCAGGCGGCCTGGAAAACTGCGGCCTCATGACCCCGGAGGCAGCCAGCCTGGCAGGTCCAAAGCTTCGGGCAGTCTGTGAGTCCCTAGGCATCCCTCCCGTGCTTAATTTCGGCCCCTGTCTGGCCATCGGGAGACTGGAGATGGTGGCCACGGAACTGGCCCAGGCCCTTAACGTGGACATTCCCCAGCTTCCCCTGGTGCTCTCGGCCGCCCAGTGGCTGGAGGAACAGGCGCTGGCAGACGGCGCCTTCGGACTGGCCCTGGGTCTTCCCCTTCACCTGGGACTTCCCCCTTTCATCACAGGCAGCAGACTGGTGACAAAGATCCTCACAGAGGACATGAAGGCCCTTACAGGCGGACAGATCATTGTGAACAGCGATGCGGATGAGTCTGCGGACATCCTGGAACAAATCATTATCGGCAAGAGACAGGCACTGAATATATAGGAGGGCGGCTATGAAACGGATATGGATTGACGCCGGCAAGTGCGATGGCTGTCTGAACCGCACACTTGCCTGCATGAATGCCCACAGGCAGATAAAGGCAGCATATATGATTTGGATCTGACAGACCCTTCCAATGAAAGCCGCGGCTTCATCCACCGGCAGCCGGGCGGTTCCTACCGCCCAATCTTCTGCCGCCACTGTGACGAACCGGAATGCGTGAACTCCTGCATGAGCGGCGCCCTCTCAAGGAACCGCAAAACAGGAATCGTGGAATACGATGAAAAACGGTGCGCCGGATGTTTCATGTGCGTGATGAACTGTCCCTTTGGCGTCCTTAAGCCTGACACCGCCGCCCGCAGCCGCATCATCAAGTGCGATTTCTGCAAGGACAGCGGCAGTGAACCCAGCTGCGTGAAGGCCTGTCCAAAAAAGGCAATCTGGATTGAGGAGGTGGAGTCATGAGATATGTTATCGTAGGAGCCGGCCCTGCCGGCATCAGCGCGGCCAGGCCACTGCGCCAGCTGGACAAAGACGGTGACATCATCCTGGTATTAGAGGATAACCAGGTTCACTCCCGCTGTATGCATCACAAATACCTGAGCGGTGAACGGGATGCAGAAGGAATCAGCTTCATTTCGTCCGACTTCTTTGAACAAAACAGCATAACCTGGTATCCCGGAAAGACAATGGTCCGGCTGGACTGCAAAGAGAGCCGTATCCTGTTGGACGACGGCACCTTCCTCCCCTATGACAGGCTGCTGCTGGCCAGCGGCGCTACTACCTTCTTCCCCCTGTTCCAGGCCTTAAGGAAGCAGGAAATGTCTACGGCTTCCGCGATTTGTCCGGCGCCCTGGCCATTGACAAGGCGGTAAAGCCAGGGGCCGGGGATGTATGCGGACTGTCCGGCATCTGGCCCAACGCCATGAAGCAGGGCGTCATCGCTGCCAAAAACATGTACGGCATCCCCACCCCCTATGAGGACACATACGCCCTGAAGAACACCATGAACTTCTTCGGCCTGCCGGCACTTTGCATTGGGGATATCAACTGTCTGGACAACCGCGCTCTGGTCATAACAGAGGAGGACAGCAAGAACTACAGAAAGGCCCTTGGTGGAGGACGGCGTATTAAAAAGCATACTGATGGCGGGAAATATCTCAGGCAGCGGCATTTACCAGTATCTGATTAAAACCAGATAAAATTTCTGCGGCTTTGACACGTCAAAAGGCGCCTATACGTGGGACACGGACCTGTGCCGCGAATAATTTTCACTCCAGATATCACAAAAAACCCCGGAAGATAATCTTCCGGGGATTTTTTACTGTTTGGGCACAATATCAATTCAGATATACTAATTTATGATTTAAGCGTATAAGCTTGCCGAAATTATTCAACGATGCTTACAACTCTACCAGAACCAACGGTTCTTCCGCCTTCACGGATAGCGAAACGAAGACCCTGCTCCATAGCTACTGGATGAATCAGCTCTACGGTCATCTCTACGTTATCGCCAGGCATACACATCTCAACACCCGCTGGCAGATCGCAAACGCCAGTAACGTCAGTTGTTCTGAAGTAGAACTGTGGACGATAGTTGTTGAAGAAAGGAGTATGACGGCCGCCCTCGTCCTTTGTCAGAACGTAAACCTGAGCGGTAAACTTGTTGTGGCACTTAACGGAACCTGGCTTGCACAGACACTGTCCTCTTTCGATTTCAGTTCTCTGAACGCCACGCAGCAGAGCGCCGATGTTGTCGCCAGCCTGAGCCTCGTCAAGCAGCTTACGGAACATCTCGATACCAGTAACAACGCTCTTACGAACATCCTCATGGATACCGATGATTTCAACTTCGTCATTCAGGTGCAGAGTACCACGCTCTACTCTACCGGTAGCAACAGTACCACGGCCGGTAATGGTAAATACGTCCTCTACAGGCATCAGGAACGGCTTGTCTGTCTCACGAACTGGGTCTGGTACCCAAGAGTCAACAGCGTCCATAAGCTCAAGGATCTTGTCGCCCCACTCGCCGGAAGGATCTTCCAGAGCCTTCAGAGCAGAACCCTGAACTACAGGAGTATCATCGCCTGGGAACTCATATTCATTCAGCAGGTCTCTGATTTCCATCTCTACCAATTCAAGCAGCTCTGGGTCATCAACCATGTCGCACTTATTCATAAATACAACGATATAAGGAACGCCTACCTGACGGGACAGCAGGATATGCTCTCTTGTCTGGGCCATAACACCATCGGTAGCAGCTACAACCAGGATAGCGCCGTCCATCTGAGCAGCACCAGTGATCATGTTCTTTACGTAGTCAGCATGTCCTGGGCAGTCAACGTGTGCGTAGTGTCTGTTCTCTGTCTCATACTCAACGTGTGCAGTAGAGATAGTGATTCCACGCTCTCTCTCTTCTGGAGCCTTATCGATATTCTCGAAAGCAACAGCCTCGCCGGTACCTAATCTCTCATGAAGAGTCTTTGTGATTGCTGCGGTTAAAGTTGTTTTACCATGGTCAACGTGTCCGATGGTACCAATGTTACAATGAGGTTTGTTTCTTTCAAACTTAGCTTTAGCCATTTTATAACGTCCTCCTTAATTTGCGCCCTGTATAATGGGCTATTATAGTTAATGTCAGGCTATCAACCATTATATTCTATTTTCCTTTAGTTTACAAGCCTTTTATCAAGAATCTATCTTATTTCTTATGGTCGGAAAGTACTTTTTCCTGTACATTCTTCGGAACTGGTTCATACTTGTCAAAGAACATGGAATAGTTTCCGCGTCCCTGTGTTCTGGAACGAAGATCCGTAGAATAACCGAACATTTCTGACAGCGGAACGTATGCGCGGACCATCTTGCCGCCTCCAATGTCTTCCATACCCTCGATACGTCCACGGCGTGAGTTGATATCACCGATAACATCACCCATGTAGTCTTCCGGCATGGTTACTTCCACCTTCATGATAGGCTCAAGCAGGATTGGGTTGCCCTTGTGCATAGCTTCCTTGAATGCCATGGAACCGGCAATGTGGAATGCCATCTCAGAGGAGTCAACCTCATGGTAAGAACCGTCGTATACATCAGCGTGAACGCCAGTACTGGGAATCCGCCAAGGATACCGGTCTTGCATGCCTCTTCAATACCCTCGCCTACAGCAGGGATGTATTCCTTCGGAATAGCACCGCCCACAACGGAAGAAGTGAACTTGAAGGTCTCTTCTGCGTTTGCTTCCATTGGTGTAAAGTGAACCTTACAGTGACCGTACTGTCCACGTCCACCGGACTGCTTCGCATACTTGCTGTCAACATCAACAGCCTTGGTAAATGTCTCCTTGTAAGCAACCTGAGGCGCGCCTACGTTTGCCTCAACGTTGAACTCACGGAGCAGACGGTCAACAATGATGTCCAGATGGAGCTCGCCCATACCGGAGATAATGGTCTGGCCAGTCTCTTCATCGGTACGCACACGGAAGGTCGGATCCTCCTCAGCCAGCTTAACCAGCGCATCGCCCATCTTATCCTGGCTTGCTTTGGTCTTTGGCTCGATAGCGATATCAATAACCGGCTCTGGGAATTCCATGGACTCCAGGATAACCGGATTCTTCTCGTCACAGATGGTATCGCCGGTGGAAGTCACCTTAAATCCAACTGCAGCTGCGATATCGCCGGAGTAAACCCTATCCAGCTCGTTTCTCTTGTTGGCATGCATCTGAAGAATACGTCCAACACGCTCCTTCTTGCCCTTGGTTGCGTTCAGTACGTAAGAACCGGAGTTCAGGCTTCCTGAATACACGCGGAAGAATGCCAGCTTACCCACAAATGGGTCGGTCATGATTTTGAATGCAAGAGCAGCAAACGGCTCATCATCAGAGGAATGACGCTCAACCTCGTTGCCGTCCAGGTCAGTACCTTAATGGAAGGGATGTCTAACGGTGAAGGCATAAATTCAATAACTGCATCCAGTAACTTCTGAACGCCTTTATTTCTGTAAGCAGTACCGCAGCATACCGGAATAGCGGCACACTCGCAGGTAGCTTTCCTTAAGGCTTTCTTAAGGTCATCATTGCTGGCTCCTCGCCCTCCAGATATGTCATCATTAAATCGTCATCCAGCTCGCAGATTTTCTCTACTAACTCGGAACGGTATAACTCGGCATCATCCTTCATATCCTCAGGGATATCAATGATGGATATATCGTCGCCCTTATCATCATTATAGATGTAGGCTTTCATTTCAAACAGGTCAACGATTCCTTTGAAATCATCTTCCTTACCGACTGGCAGCTGAATGCAGATTGCATTCTTGCCAAGTCTGGTCTTAATCTGGTCTACTGCGCCGTAGAAATTCGCTCCCAGAATGTCCATCTTGTTAATGAAGGCCATACGAGGTACGTTGTAGGTGTCTGCCTGACGCCATACGTTCTCAGACTGGGGCTCTACACCGCCCTTTGCACAGAACACGCCCACAGCGCCGTCCAGTACACGCAGGGAACGCTCAACCTCAACAGTGAAGTCAACGTGTCCCGGAGTATCAATAATGTTGATACGATGCTCTAATGCACCTGGCTTCGGCTTGCAGTTTTCCTGCAGGGTCCAGTGACAAGTGGTTGCAGCGGAAGTAATGGTGATACCTCTCTCCTGCTCCTGAGCCATCCAGTCCATGGTAGCAGTACCTTCATGGGTATCGCCAATTTTATAGTTTACACCAGTGTAATACAGAATACGCTCAGTCGTTGTGGTTTTACCAGCATCGATATGGGCCATGATTCCGATATTCCTGGTTCTCTCCAATGGATATTCTCTTCCAGCCAAGGGATTTTCCTCCTTAAATAATCAAACAGGTTAAACACATTCCAAAGATTAGAAGCGGAAATGTGAAAATGCCTTGTTTGCCTCTGCCATCTTGTGCATGTCTTCTTTCTTCTTTACAGATGCACCTGTGTTGTTGGCAGCATCCATGATTTCATTTGCCAGTCTGTCCTTCTGGGTCTTCTCGCCTCTCTTGCGGGAGTAGAGGGTAATCCAGCGAAGAGCCAGAGTCTGTCTCCTCTCAGGCCTAACCTCGATAGGTACCTGGTAGGTAGCTCCACCGATACGTTTTGCCTTAACTTCCAGAACAGGCATGATGTTGTTCATTGCTTCTTCAAAAACTTCCATAGCGTCCTTGCCGGTTGTCTCTGCAACACGGTCAAAAGCGCCGTATACAATTTTCTGCGCAACACCCTTCTTACCATCTAACATAATGTTGTTAATCAGCTTGGTAACAACCTTGTTATTGTAGATTGGGTCTGCCAGAACGTCTCTTTTCTGAGTATGTCCTTTACGTGGCACGTTACTTCCCTCCTTAATAGAACTGTAAAGACCTGCGCCGCAGATTCCTTACAGCGTTTCATTAGATCATAGGTACTCGTGCTTTGAGTGCTTAGCGAGGTCTCTCACGAGCTTAGCAATCAAGCACACCTGCGAAGCGGGCGCGTCTTTCAGCGCGACACTGAGCATGGTGCCTCCTGCTGCTGTTTTTCCTCTGCACCTTCCACACGTTCATGCACGGTACTACAATATATAATCCTGCAACCTACAGGTCAATATCATCATTCCGGCATAATTCCTACAAATCAAATTTGCGGTCTAACTAAGTTATTTCTTCTCTTTTGGCCTCTTAGCGCCGTATTTGGAACGGGCCTGCCTTCTGTTTGCAACACCTGCTGTATCCAGTGTACCTCTTACGATATGATATCTGGTACCCGGAAGATCCTTTACTCTTCCTCCACGGATCAGTACAACACTATGCTCCTGAAGGTTGTGACCTTCTCCTGGAATGTAGCTTGTAACTTCGATGCCATTGGAAAGACGTACTCTGGCAATCTTTCTGAGTGCTGAGTTAGGCTTCTTAGGGGTAGCTGTCTTAACAGCTGTACACACACCACGCTTCTGTGGAGCAGAAACCTCTGTAGCCTTCTTCTGTAAGGAGTTGTAACCCCTCTGCAGAGCAGGTGCAGTAGACTTCTTAACGCTGGTCTGTCTTCCCTTTCTCACTAACTGGTTAAATGTTGGCATTCTTTTCACCTCCTGTGATATTGTCTGCGGTTGCTGTATATCAGCTTTTTGCGCACGAAAACATTACGTGTTTCAGCACGCCATATCATTATATACACGCAAAAAAATTCTGTCAAGGAATTTCTTTATTTTTCGCAATTTCCGGCACCAACGGGCTTAAAACACGCCCAAAAGAGCTGTATATGCCAGCGTAACTGCAAAAAACACCAGAATCATGGGAATGTTTCTCCTTACCAGGGCGCCGATATCCACTTTAAAGCATTCTGCGGCAATGAACAGGCATACATGGTAGGGGATACCTGCATGGCTGCATAGGCAGAACTCATGAGCAGTACCAGCAGGGGAACGCCTGCGTCCGGCATGGCCGCCATGGCCATGGGCATGCACAGCGGTATGATGGCGTTGGAACCGCTGATAATGGTGCCGAAGAAAAATATCAGGGCAAATACCATGGGAAGGGGAATGGGCAGACCTCCGAAAAATACAGGCAGTTCATGGATGACCCCCGTATAGGTAATAATGTCCTTAAACATCATAATTAATATAGTATTAAAAATGATGATTGGCTCAAACGCAGTCCTGAACATAGCTTTATCTCCCATGCTTCAGATGGTCCACAAAAATATTGAGGACGGCTGCCATCGGTGTCGCCACATAAACCGGTATGTCAAAGGCAATAATCAGCACTACAATCAATATGATGGACCACAGACTCTTAAACAGCATAACCGCCGCCTTTTTCCTGCCTTCCTCCGTCTTCTGTCCCGTGGACCTGGGTACCTTTCTGAGATAGAACATGTGCCCGATAAAGAACAGAGCAGCCACCAGCGGCAGCATGGCAAGTACGAATTCCCCTGCTCCCACGCCAGACACAGCCAGCGACTATCAATATGGAAGGAATAGGTGGCAGAAGCTCTCCGGTATATGGCGG
>ENA-OQIC01000897-OQIC01000897.1-human-gut-metagenome-genome-assembly--contig:-NODE-897-length-11516-cov-2.807709_pt1 | contig 11516 bp, 16 predicted proteins | sample MGYA00242572_ERZ504736 | MGnify/ENA primary metagenome ERZ504736 (study PRJEB26092, sample SAMD00036201) | human gut metagenome | host: Homo sapiens | study: EMG produced TPA metagenomics assembly of... | reverse complement strand
CAGCTCTTTGGCTTCTTTGCGGTCGACATTCATGCGTTCCGCCAGGCCAAATACGGAGATACCGTAGATAATACCGAAATTGGCAGTCTTGCCTTACGGCGCATATCGGCGGTAACCTCTTTTATATCTACCTTATAAATCTTGGCAGCTGTAGCCGCATGAATATCATAGCCACTGAGGAAAGCATCGATCATGTTTTTATCTTCACTCAGTGTGCCATTATGCGTAGCTCAATCTGTGAATAGTCGGCGGAGAAGAAACTGCAACCATCATCCGGAATAAAAGCTTTGCGTATCTCTTTACCGTCTTCGTCCGGATCGGGATATTCTGCAGGTTAGGGTTACTTGAACTCAATCTTCCTGTTGCGGTAACGGTCTGGTTAAAGGAGGTGTGTATACGTCCGGTTTTGGGATTGATCAATTGCGGCAGAGCATCGATATAAGTACTTAATAGTTTCTTAAGTCCCCGGTATTCCAAAATCTTACCGATGATATCGTGCTTATTTCGCAAGCTCTCCAATACCTCTTCTGAGGTGACGTACTGTCCGGTTTTTGTTTTTTTAGCTTTCTCTACTATTTTCAATTTATCAAAAAGTATCTCTCCTACCTGTTTGGGAGATGCAATGTTGAATTCTCCTTCGGCGAGAGTATAAATTTCTTTTTCGATACTTTGCAGTCTCGTAGTGAAGTGTTCCGACGATTGTTTCAGAGCCTCCGTATCTAAACGCACTCCGTTGCTCTCGATATTGACAAGAACAGGGACCAGAGGCATTTCGATTTCATAGAATAACTTCTCGGCATCATTTTTCTTTAATTCCTGTTCCAGTATATTTTTAAGTTTTAGTGTAACGTCTGCATCTTCGCAGGCGTACAGATAAACTTCTTGAGGGGAGAGGTCGCGCATATTTTTCTGCCCTTTGCCTTTTGGCCCTATTAACTCTTCAATATGTATGGTTTGATAATGCAGATAGATTTCGGCCAGATAATCCATGTTATGACGGAGTTCGGGTTGGAGGACATAATGTGCTACCATGGTATCGAAGAGTTTACCTCGGACTTCAATCCCATAGTTTTGCAGAACGAGCATGTCGTACTTTATATTCTGACCGACCTTGAGTGACTTCTCGTTTTTGAAGACAGGTTCGAACTCCCGAACGATTTTGATTGCCTCTTCCCGTTCGGCAGGTACCGGAACGTAAAATGCCTGATTTTCGGTAATACTAAAACTCATTCCAACCAATTCTGCATCCATTGGATCCGTTCCGGTGGTTTCCGTATCTAACGCAAGAATTTCGGATGTAAGTAGTTTTTTAATAATTTCGTTTCTTTTCTCCTCTGTATCAATTAATTGGTAGTCGTAGCTTAATGAATTTAAGCTTTCCAGATTTGATTTTTTTCTTCATTCGTATGATCGGGCGTAAATTCTTCAAAGAGATTGCCTTGAACCGGGCCGTTTTCCTGATTAAATAATGTACCGGCGATAGGGGAGGCGGGTGATGATTCTTTTTTGAATATCCGTTCCATCAATGTGCGGAATTCCAGCTCTTCAAATATTTTACGCAACGTGTCCTCATCTGCTTGTTCCCGGACGAGTGAGTTCATATCGAGCCGGATAGGTACATCTACTTTGATTGTTGCCAGGAATTTGGAGAAAATAATCATTTCCCGATTCGTCTCGACTTTTGTCTTCAGTGCTCCTTTCAACTGATCGGTATGTTCAAGCAGATTTTCTATACTCCCAAACTCGGCAATTAATTTTTGGGCAGTTTTTTCTCCCACACCCGGACACCCCGGAATATTATCGGAAGAGTCGCCCATCAGTCCGAGCATATCTATCACTTGTGCCGGTGATTGAATATCGAATTTAGCTTTTACTTGTTCTACCCCATAACTTCAAATTCTTTGTCTCCATATTTGGGGCGATACATAAATACATGATCCGTTACCAACTGACCATAGTCCTTGTCAGGAGTCATCATATAAGTAGTGATACCCTGATTGCCGGCTTCTGTTGCCAGAGTTCCGATTACATCGTCCGCTTCATATCCCGCTACCTCCAGGATGGGGATTCGGTAAGCCTTGATAATATCTTTTATAATAGGTACCGAAAGACGGATTGCTTCCGGAGTTTCTTCTCGTTGAGCTTTGTACTGTTCAAAAGCTTCGTGGCGGAATGTGGGTCCCGGTGGATCGAATGCAACTCCAATGTGGGTGGGGTTCTCTTTCTTCAGCACCTCTTCCAGGGTGTTGACGAATCCCAGTATGGCTGAAGTATTAAAACCCTTGGAATTAATGCGGGGATTTTTAATGAACGCATAGTACGCCCGATAGATAAGAGCATAAGCATCCAAGAGGAATAGTTTGCTGTTTTGATTCATATTTTTCAGTTTTTTCATGGTAAAAGTACAAAAAAATACCGTATTAACCGTTTTATTATTACTTTTGTGCTCAAATAGTGTGTGCATGGATAGCTTATCTTTAATAAAGTCCCCGATTACTACGGAGCTGGAAGATTTCAAAAATCTATTTGATAGTTCTCTGTCCAGTTCAAATCTTTTGCTTAATAATGTGATTGCTCACATCCGGCAGAGGAATGGTAAGATGATGCGCCCTATCCTTGTGTTGCTTGTAGCAAAGCTTTACGGAGAAATAAAGCCTGAGACATTACATGCGGCAGTATCCCTTGAACTTCTTCATACGGCAAGTCTGGTGCACGACGATGTGGTAGACGAAAGTACAGAACGTCGCGGACAGTTATCAGTGAATGCTATTTTTAATAATAAAGTAGCAGTGCTGGTAGGCGATTTTCTTTTGGCAACAAGTCTGGTGCATGCCGAACGTACTCGTAATCATGATATAATCGGTGTGGTAGCGTGTTTGGGACAAGATTTGGCAGAAGGGAGATACTTCAACTCTCTAATGTCAGTAACCGGGAATACTCTGAAACTATTTACTTCGATGTGATCCGTAAGAAAACGGCTGCCCTTTTTGCCGCATGCACTAAAGCTGCTGCTCTTTCAGTAGAAGTTACCGATGAAAAGGCTGAATTTGCACGTCTTTTTGGTGAGAACATCGGAATTTGCTTTCAGATTAAAGACGATATATTCGATTATTTTGAGAGTAAGGAGATTGGAAAACCGACCGGAAATGATATGCTGGAAGGTAAGCTTACTCTACCTGCTTTATATGTACTGAATACCACGACTGATGCGTGGGCTCAGGAAATGGCCCTTAGGGTAAAAGCCGGTACGGCTATAGTAGACGAAATCACCCGTTTAATCGAGTTTATCAAGCAAAACGGGGGAATAGAATATGCTGTGAAAGTGATGTATGAATACAAAGAGCGTGCTCTTGACCTATTGCGCACTTTGCCGGATTCGGCAGTAAAGACCTCCTTGATTACCTACTTGGATTATGTGGTCGATCGTGATAAATAAGTTTCTTATCTATTTCAGTGTTCTCTTTTTCCATGGACTGTTTGGGTTCTCTGTGGCCTGACGGTAAAGACGGATGTATAGTTCCTGCTTCCTTTTTTCAGTAGCTTCCATTGCCTGTCCTAATAAGAAACTTTTTCCTATCTCAGTCCAATCATTAAAAGCTTGTATGCATTGTTGTCCGGCCGAGCAAATATAGTTCCATGCAAGGCTTTCATCTATAAATCCCGCATCATAAGCTATGCGTGTCAGGCACACCATTCTTCCCATATCCCATGCAAGTATCCCTCTTTTTAGCTCCTCTTCTCCTATTTTGATGGTTTGATCGGCTTTTATACAAGTGATGAAATGGTGCAGATTGTTGCATTTGCGGATGAAAAGTTCTATGCCGAAAAAACGTTCGCGTATCTTTTCTTCCAGTTCTTTCGGATCATATTCGGCCACTAAAAAGGGTAGGAGAATGCTGAATGAAATGCGGTCGCCTTCATCATGCAGGAAATGAATCATTTCAATAACAGCCGTTTCATTTTTGATTCCGGGGTTTCTTAGAAGAAGTTTGGATAGGGTTTCTTTGCTTGCTCCGGTTGTCAGGCTGTCTACGTAGAAGTCTTCCTGTAAACTGGGAATCAGGCTGATTAGTAGACCCGTTTCTTTTGTGCTCTCTAAATTCTCCCTTTGTTGGTTCCGGTTGAATGGTTGAAATAATGCTTGTTCTGCCATACTCTTGTTTATTTTAATTCTTTGTTAACCGAAAAGCGTGAGAACTGTTGCTCTGTATCTTTCCTGGGGCTTCGGCAAGCCGTTATGATGATACAAGCAACAGTCTCACGCTCCATTCGATATATAACAAGAGTATATACGTGAAGGTGCGTGAGACCCGTTTGCTTATTACCTTTCATAACATGAATTTTGCCGAATTCCAGGAAAAGATAATAATTGAAACGTTCTCTAATACAATGAATTAGCCTATTCTCTGTGGGCTAATATCTGCGCAAAGATAGAAAAATCTTCTGACTTCTCTGTAGCTAACTTTAGTTTTCTTAAATAAAATACCGTGTCACCCCACATGAATAAAGAGGACGACACGGCATGACATATTTGATTGCTAATGTAGCCTTTAGAAAAATTTCAGCTCTTCACCTTTAATTTCAGATAAAAGAAGATTAGCCAAACGGCTGGTTCCTAAGCGAAACAGCTCGTTGCTGAGCCATTCTTTACCCAATACTTCTTTTACGATGGTATAATAAATCAATGCATCGTTTACGGTATTGATGCCGCCTGCAGGTTTGAAACCGACTTTGTTTCCTGTCTGTTCGTAGTACTCTTTGATAGCTTGGCACATTACATAAGCTGCTTCCGGGGTTGCTGCCGGTTGCTGTTTTCCAGTGGATGTTTTGATGAAATCGGCTCCGGAATACATGGATAGGATAGAGGCTTTTTTAATGTTAGAGGCAGTCTTTAAAGCGCCTGTTTCGAGGATTACTTTCAGATGGTGTTCTTTGCAAGTCTCTTTTAATTCCATGATTTCTTCACACATCGTTTCGTAGTCGCCACTCAGAAATGCCCCTACGGGAATTACGATATCTATTTCATCGGCTCCGTCAGCCAATGCCATAGCTGTTTCTGCTATCTTTACTTCGGTAAATGTCTGAGAAGAGGGAAAGCCTCCTGATACACAGGCAATGTTTATACCTTCTACTCAAGTGTGTCTTTTACTACTTGTGCAAAATTCGGATATACACAGATAGCTGCAACGTTCTTCAGGTCAGGGAATTCATCATCAAACTGATTTACTTTTTCTGTGAATCTCATGACACTTTCATCACTGTCTGTTGTATTGAGAGTGGTCAGGTCAATACAGTTGAAAAGGAATTTCTTCACTTCTTCCGTATTGTTTTCGGGAACCTTTTTCTCGATTAATGCAGCAACCTGAACCTGTACATCAGCATCATTCAGTTGCGTGTCATACTTGGCCAATGCGGTCAGGTACTTGTCTTGAGGGGTATCATTCATTTCCATGTTCACTCAGTTTTGGATTATTGATATGTCTTTTGTTGTCTCTTTGGGTTTTCTTTTCCAGATTTCGTGCAAATGCTTCTGTGAGGTTTACCCCGGTCTGGTTTGCGATGCAAAGGAGTACCCAGAGTACGTCCGTTATCTCGTCGCTGATATCGTCTTTTTCACCTTCCTTGAAAGATTGGTCTCCATATTTACGGGCCATGATACGTGCCAGTTCGCCTACTTCTTCGGTGAGAACTGCCATGTTGGTCAATTCGCTGAAATAACGTACACCGTATTTGTGTATCCATTCATCAACGGCTTTCTGTGCTTCTTCTAATGTCATTATTCCTTGTTTTGGTATCGATGCAAATAGTTACAGGTCCGTCGTTCAATAACTCTACTTTCATGTCGGCTCCGAATTCTCCTGTTTTCACTTCTTTCCCTAATGCACAACTCAAATCTTTGCAGAATTGTTCGTAAAGTGGGATTGAAATTTCCGGTTTAGCAGCCTTTATGTAGGATGGACGATTTCCTTTTTTAGTAGACGCATGTAGTGTGAATTGACTAATAACCAATATGTTACCTTCGTCTTCAAGGATTGATTTATTCATAACTCCGTTTTCGTCGTCAAAAATACGGAGATTTACGATTTTCTTGCATAACCAATCGATATCCTCCCGGCTGTCCGTCTCTTCGATGCCTACCAGGATCATCATTCCTTTCTGAATAGCCGATTTGCAGTGCCCGTCAATCGTGACTGATGCGTGGCTGACGCGTTGTATAACTACTCTCATTCGAATTATATTGCTTAATCTTTGTTATTGCAAAGATAGCTATTTTTAATGATTATCGAGACCCTCTTTTATGATTTTTGCCTTTGATTCACCTATTATGGCGGACACTTCTTCTATGGTGGCTTCTTTGATACGTTTTACGCTCTTGAACTCTTTCAGCAGGGCGGTTTTGGTTTTCTCGCCAATTCCTTTGATATTGTCCAGGGCAGATGCTATTTGTCGTTTGCTTCGTTTATCCCTGTGGAAGGTAATGGCAAAGCGATGTACTTCATCTTGTATCTGTTCCAATAGGCGGAATAGGGGGCTATGTTGTTTGATGCCGATGGTTTGAGGTGGAAACCCGAAAAGAACTTCAGATGTACGGTGTTTGCGATCCTTGGCGAGTCCTGCAATCGGAATATCTAACTGTAACTCTTCCATTACTTGTCTGACCACCTCCATTTGCCCTTTTCCGCCATCGGTGATAATCAGGTCGGGCAGGGGGGATTCCTCTTCTATAGCGCGCTGATAACGCCTTCTGACGACCTCTTTCATTGAGGCATAATCATCAGCGCCCATAACCGTTTTGATGTTGTATTTCCGATAATCGCTTTTCGATGGTTTCGCCTTTTTAAAAACAACACAAGCTGCTACCGCATCTGTTCCCTGGATGTTTGAGTTATCAAAACATTCTATCTGCATAGGCAGTCTGTCCAAGTGTAATTCCTGTTGAATCTCTTTCATCAGGCGCATGCTACGCTGTTCCGGATTCAACTTTTCGGCTTGCTTCATCCTGTCTGCTTTGTACTGTTTCACGTTGAGTAGAGACAATTCCAACAGCTTCTTTTTGTCTCCTCGTTGAGGAATGGTGAAAGTGACATCATTCAGTTCTATCTCGATGTCAAACGGGACGATGATTTCGCGTGAAGCGCTCTTGTAGCGTTCCCGCATTTCTATAATTCCCAGTGTCAGCAATTCCTCTTTTGTTTCATTCAGTTTCTTCTTGTATTCGAAAGTGAAAGCTTGGTTAATGGCTCCGTTTGTGATATGCAGATAGTTGATGAAGCTGACTTTTCGCCGTCTTCTTCGATGGAAAATACATCTATATTGTGTAATACGGAGCTGACAACCTCGGACTTTGAACGATAATTTTCGATTAATGCATACTTTTCTTTCACCTTTTGCGCTTCTTCGAATTTCATTTCTGCGGCAAGGTCCTGCATGCGCTCGTATAACAATCTGCTTATCTCCTGGGTATTCCCTTTCAGGATCTCTTTTATCTCGGCAATATTTTTTAGATATTCTTCCTGTGATTGCAGGCCGATACACGGGCCGGCGCAGTTCTTTATGTGATATTCAAGGCATACATTGAACTTTCCCGCACGGATATTCTCCGGTGAGAGGTTGAGGTTGCATGTACGCAGAGTATAAGTGTTTTATTAAATCGAGCACTGCGTGCATGGATGGGCTATGGCTGTACGGTCCATAGTACGAAGAGCCGTTTCGGATAATACGCCTGGTCTTGAATACTCTTGGAAAATATTCGTTTTGTACGCAGATGGACGGATAGGTTTTGTCGTCTTTTAGCAAGACATTGTAACGCGGCTTATATTTTTTGATTAGGTTGTTCTCAAGCAGTAGTGCATCTTCTTCTGAGTTTACCACGATATAACGTATGTCTGCAATCTTGCTTACCAATACCCGGGTTTTTCCGGGTTGATGCTCTTTGCTGAAATAGGAGTAGACTCTCCGCTTCAGGTTTTTGGCTTTCCCTATATAGATGATAGTTCCCTCTGCATTCAGATATTGATAAATGCCGGGCCTCTCAGGAAGATTTGAAACAATTCCTTTTAGATATTCGCTGGTTTTAAGTTCTTGATTTGTATCCATGAAAAAAGGGCATAGCGATTATCGCTATGCCCTGCAAATATATTCATTTTATTTATAACGACAATACTGATTGTATATCTACGTCTTGGTCATTTTCAAATACTTGTTTTCCGTTCAGTTCCTTTAACTCAATGATGAAGTTTACGTATACCTTTTTCGGATGGAGCTTTTTCACGAGGTTGCAGGCGGCTTTCATAGTACCTCCGGTAGCCAGTAAGTCATCGTGCAGTAATACGACGTCGTTCTCGTTCAATGCATCTTTGTGTATCTGCACGGTGTCTTTGCCATATTCTTTATCGTAGCTTTCTTCCATTGTTTCGGCAGGGAGTTTGCCGGGTTTACGGATGGGGATAAATCCTGCGCCTAAGCGGGTGGCAAGAATCGGTCCCATAATGAAGCCTCTCGATTCGATGCCTACTACCTTGGTGATTCCTTTATCCTTGTACATTTCGTACATAATATCCGAAAGTTCCTGAAGACGTTCCGAATCTTTGAATAGTGTGGTTACATCGTAGAACAGGATTCCGGGGATTGGAAAATCGGGTATCTCACGGATGCTTTTGATAAGCTTTTCTTTGCTCATAATCATTCTTTTATGTTGTTTCTTTAAATGTTTTGTTTCACGTGAAACGCAGCAGTCTATCGTCCGAAAGCACTAATAATACATTGATGTCGCTTGGTGACACGCCGGGGATGCGGCTTGCCTGAGCTATTGTTTCGGGGTCGATCTTCTTCAGTTTTTGCCGGGCTTCGGTCGAAAGTGATTGAAGGCTGTCATAGTCGAACTTACCTTTTATTTTAATACTTTCCAATCGTGCCAGTTTGTCTGCTATAATTCTTTCCCGTCCAATATAGCCTTCATATTTGATTAAAATCTCAGCGGCCTCCAGAATCTCTTCTTTTCGTTCATCTGTGATTTTATCCAGTTCCCGTTTAAATGCCGGTACATATTCGGAGATATTTTCTATTGTAATCTGTGGACGGTTAATCAAGTCGATCAGTTTGCATCCTTGACGCAGGGGAGTCGTTCCTAAATTCTCAAGTGCATCGTTTATTAATGCTGCCTTGATCGAATAATTGCGGGTAAAGTTTACGATATTTTCGACTGCTTCTCTTTTACTCTTTAATAGAGCATAGCGGTCTTCTTTTACTAATCCCAGTTTATAGGCTCTTTCTGTAAGTCGCATGTCCGCATCATCCATACGAAGTAGAATACGATATTCTGCTCGTGAAGTAAACATACGATAAGGCTCATCTACCCTTTGGTCACCAAGTCGTCTATTAATACGCCGATATATGCCTCGTCTCTTGCTAAAGTGAAAGGTTCTCCACCGTGGCAGTTGATGTGAGCATTGATACCTGCAATGATACCTTGTCCTCCTGCTTCTTCATATCCGGTAGTACCATTTACTTGTCCGGCGAAGAAGAGGTTTTTGATTTTCTTCGATTCCAGCGTATGTTTTAGTTGCGTTGGATCGAAATAATCGTATTCGATGGCATATCCCGGACGATAAATCACCAGGTCTTTAAAAGCAGGGATCTTTTTTAGTGCTTCTATTTGGATCTCCATTGGCAATGAAGAAGAGAATCCATTCAGGTATAATTCTTGTGTGGTTTCTCCTTCCGGTTCAAGGAATAGCTGGTGTTGCTCTTTGTCGGGGAAGGTGACGATCTTCGTTTCGATGCTAGGGCAATAGCGCGGGCCGATACTTTGTATTTGTCCGTTGAAAAGGGGAGAATCCGCTAATCCGTTACGAAGAACATTATGTGCTTCTTCATTAGTAAAGCATGTCCAGCATTGCAATTGCTTAAGGTGACGCACGCTGGTATTCATGAATGAAAACTTGTGAAAGTCACATTCTCCATCTTGGGTATCCATCAGCTCATAGTGTACACTTCTTCCGTCAATCCGTACGGGGGTTCCGGTTTTCATCCGACCGTACTCAATGCCATGTTTTGCGATGGATTCGGTTAATTTATACGATGCCGGTTCTGCCATGCGTCCACCCGGGAGTTGAGTTTTTCCTACATGCATCAATCCGTTCAAGAAGGTTCCTGCTGTTAATACAATACATCTGGCGTGAAACGTCACATCCCAAAATGTTTTTAATCCCACAACTTCACCGTTTTCAACGATGATTTCCTTTACAGTATCTTGCCAGATATGAAGGTTCGGGATATTTTCTAATATTTCGCGCCAGGCCCAGATAAACTTGTTTCGGTCACATTGGGCGCGGGGACTCCACATGGCCGGTCCTTTCGAGCGGTTTAGTATGCGGAACTGGATAGCTGTCTGATCTGTTACCAATCCCATATATCCGCCTAAAGCGTCTATCTCACGTACAATTTGTCCTTTAGCAATCCCTCCTACGGCGGGGTTACAGCTCATTTGCGCTACCTTGTTCATATCCATAGTGATCAAGCAGGTTTTTGAGCCTAAGTTTGCTGCCGCTGCTGCTGCTTCGCAGCCTGCATGTCCGGCACCAATTACAATAACGTCGTACTTAAAATCCATTGAATCAATGTTTATTTCTTAACCGCGCAAAGTTACGAAAAAGTTGCCAGTTGCGGGTTTTATGCAATAAGTTTTAAGGGTTTATAGGGATCGCCAATTGCAGGATTGTTTTATCAATAAGCGGCTGATCGGGGGCACTTACTTACATAATGTTTGCAACTTGAGTATTTTGAAAACTTGAATTGTAAATAGAATGTTCTTAATAGACCGGGTTCCGAGGTATTTTATGCATCTTTTGTCATAGATGACCAAATGAAGTTAACTTCATACTTCTGTGAAGTTAACCTTCTGTCGATAGGATATTAATTCTTTCCAAATATGAAGTTAACATCCTGTTGGCACGAAGTGCGTTTTGGGTTGGGGGGAATTAGCTTTTATCCTTAAAGAGTTGTTTGCTATCCTATAAAATACCTTTTTCATTTCCAGAATATATCAAAAGTGTTTTTGCTTTTGTGTGTCTTAATGTGGCGAATTTGTACTTTTTGTTTTTGATAATGTCATTGTTTTACGTTTATATCGAATATATTGTTCGTGTAAATGGCAAATTGTTGTTTTATTGATATTACGAAAATTGAAATACAGGCATTTTTTTTAATGAGTCTTCCGGTTGGTCGGAAATAGAGCGTTTTAGAACGGTTTGAAAATACAGAATGACAGATAGACAGTTGTCTTCCTTTGAAAAATTTGGAAGTGGCTGAAAAGAATCGTAAGTTTGTCATCATAAAGTATTTTAATTATGAATAAGACATTTGTCGGTTTTATCTTTTTATTGTTTTTAGTGAGCGGAGTAGTTTCTTGTCAACGTTCCTCGTCACCGTATCCGTATTCTTTGAGATATGCCGATTCTTTGATGGAGATATCTCCTGAACGTACGTTGGCTTATCTTCGTAAACTTGATGTTTCT
>ENA-OQIC01000896-OQIC01000896.1-human-gut-metagenome-genome-assembly--contig:-NODE-896-length-11531-cov-2.021747_pt1 | contig 11531 bp, 16 predicted proteins | sample MGYA00242572_ERZ504736 | MGnify/ENA primary metagenome ERZ504736 (study PRJEB26092, sample SAMD00036201) | human gut metagenome | host: Homo sapiens | study: EMG produced TPA metagenomics assembly of... | reverse complement strand
GCCTTGTTTTGCTTCCTTTACACCGACCCTTCAATGTATGGAACATTTTCAATAGGCGCTTCTGTAAAATCTGAACAATTCCCTGCCTGTCAAATTGGCATATTTCCCTTCATAATCAAAATAGCCAATCAGCTTTTTTTCTTTTACCTGAACCACCAATGTGTTCATGCCTTTTCTCTTTAGTGTGACCTTCTCAATCAGTTGGGCATCTTTTGTTTTTTCTCCTGTTTTAATCATCATTGCCAATATGGTATTTTTAGCAATAGGTGCATCTAAAACCATCCTTTTGATTTCTTTATCTGAATAGAATTCATTTCCTTTTACTTCCACCTTTGTGACACGAAATCCCACAAAGAATACCAGTATAAAAATCAATACTGCACATACAATTCCTTCAATGAGAATTCTGTATAATTTTTTCTTACTCATACGTTTCCCCTTTAGTCTTTAAAAATCTGTGCGCCAAGCATGGATAAATCTCTGCATATATCTTCATATCCCCGCTCTATATAGCTGCAATTTTTTACATAAGTTTCTCCCTGTGCCGCAAGTCCTGCAACTAAAAGCGCCGCTCCGCCGCGAAGCTCTGATGCCGTCACGTCTGTTCCCTTCAAATATCCCGGTAAAATTCTGGCTGTGTTTCCCTCCAGCTCAATCCTTGCTCCCATTGCCTGTAATTGAGAAACCGTCTTAAAACGGTCTTCAAAAATATTTTCCGTAATTTTGCTCTCTCCTTTTGCAACGGATAAAACAGCCATGAAAACAGACTGCAAATCTGTTGGAAAACCCGGATATACCTGTGTCTGCAAATGCTCCAACGGTCTGTCTGCATAAAAGCTACATAAAGTCAGTTTACCACTGTTACAGGTATATTGTCCACCCATTTTCTTATATGCCTCAAGCACTGCCCCCATCTCTTCTACGGGTGCGTCTAAAAGAGTGCATGCTCCTCTTGTAATCGCACTGGCACAAAGATACGTTCCTGCGGCAATTCTGTCTTTCGGCACGTGAAATTCCACATCATGCAGCTTTTCTACTCCGGTAATCAGCAGTCTGGAGGTTCCTGCTCCTTCTATTTTGGCTCCCGCTTTTTTTAAAAAGTCACATAAAGCATATACCTCCGGTTCTCTGGAGCAGCCTTCTAAAACCGTAGTCCCTTTTGCCAGAACCGCTGCCAAAACGGCATTTTGCGTAGCCCCCACGCTGACAAAAGGAAATTTTAGCCGACAGCCTTTTAATCCTGTGGTCTTTGCAAAAATCTGTCCCTGATTTTCTAAAATTTCTGCCCCCATCTTCTTTAAGGCTTCCAAATGCAAATCAATAGGGCGCTTTCCTATGATACAGCCACCGGGCTGCGGTACAGCTCCCTCTCCAAATCTGCCTAGCAGGCTTCCCAACAAAATAATAGACGAACGCATTTTCCGCCCTTGTTCCTCATCTACCTGTGTTTTGGTAACAAATTCTGTATTAATTTCCAAAGTATGCTTTTGCCAGGCGTTTTGCCCCTAAAAGCCGCAAAATTTCTTCCATGGCAAAAACATCTGCGATTTTGGGACAGCCATATAAAATCGTAGTCCCTTTATTTAAAAGTGCGGCAGCCATCAGTGGCAATGCCGCATTCTTAGAACCCTGTATTCTCACTTCACCGTTTAAAGGAATTCCGCCCACAACCCTTATTCCCTTCAAGCCATACACTCCTCTTTTTTCTTTTCGAAATTCTCTGATACTATATGCTATGCAGCTTTTTTATTTCTGTTCTCTACCCTCCCAAGCTATCCCTGCTGACAGCCAATGCAAGCCCCATTTCTCCCAGTAAAACAGTACCGAAGTACCTCCGTAGCTTACAAACGGCAGGGTAATTCCTGTATTTGGTATGGTATTTGTCACAACGGCAATGTTTAAAATAACCTGCATGGCAATGTGCCCCATAATTCCCACTGCCAGCAATTCTCCGCACAAATCACGGGCATGGGTGGCAATGACCATAAGCCTCCAGATTAAAAGAGCAAATAAAAAAATTAAAAACCAGGAACCTGCAAGCCCTGTTTCCTCGCAAATAATAGAAAAAATCATGTCATTCTGCGCTTCGGGAACAAATCCCAGCTTTTGCAGACTGCTTCCCAATCCTTTTCCGAAAATTCCGCCGCTTCCAATGGCATACAGCCCCTGGATAGTCTGAAACCCTTTTTCATAAGCTTCTGGATTTCTCCAGATTGCCAGACGTTCCAGACGATAACTTGCCATACTTAAAAAGATGCCGATAAATACAATTCCCGCTGCTCCAATTCCAATAAAAGGAAGATATCTGGGATTGGAAACAAAAATCAAGATTACACCAATTCCCAAGATAATAATTGCTGTACTTAAGTTATTTGTTCCCACAAGTCCGACAATCGGAAGCAAAATCGCCATGGTTCTTATCATATATCCAATGCCCTGTTTCTTCTCATCTGTCTTAATTAAACAAAGGTTAAAAGTAAAATGACCGCCACTTTTGCGAACTCCGAAGGCTGAAAAGACAATGGTCCCATAGACAGCCAGCGTTTTGAACCGTTATATTCGTCTCCGAACAGCAGAACTGCCAGAGATAATAACAGGGAAATCAGATAAAAGAAGGGGGCAAATCTCACCAGCAAATGATAGTCCATACAGGAAACCAGATACATTCCCATAAGACCTAAAGATGTGGCAAACAGCTGTTTCTTAAAGTAATACGCAGAGTCGTGAAATTTCACTCTGCCGTTATAGGCGCTGGTGCTGTAAAGAAATACCAGACCTGCAATAACTAAAATGATAATCAGACATAAAAGAATTTTGTCAAAGCTTTTTTCTCTGCCCTTTTCTTCCACTGTCATTCATTCCTTTTTCTTTTCCCCTTTCTTTCAATGTATGATATCTTTACAGCATACAGAACTGAAAAAGGAGCTGCCGCTTTCCATACGACAACTCCCATATTCTTATGCTTTCTTTAAAGCATATACATATTCTTTAAATTTATCGCCTCTCTGCTCATAATTATCAAACTGTCCCCAGCTTGCACAGGCAGGTGATAATAAAACAGCATCTCCTTTTTCTGCTTTCTGTGTGCACATAGAAACTGCCTCTTCCAAATTATCTGCTAAAATCGTGTTTACAAATCCGCATTTATGGGCTACTTCCTGAATTTTTTCTCTTGTCTGCCCGATTAATACCAGATATTTTACTTTTCCGTCAAAGGACTGTATCCATTCTTCATAAGAGGACTCTTTGTCATAACCGCCTCCGATTAAAAGAGTCGGACGGTTCATTGCCTGAATACCTTTGATTGCGGCATCCGGATTGGTTCCTTTAGAGTCATTGTAATATGCAATACCGTTAATCTCGTCTACAAACTCTATTCTGTGAGCTACGGCACGAAACTCTGTTATCGCTTTATGGATAACTTCCACGGGAACTCCTGTGTAATAAGCCATTGCAGAAGCTGCCATTACATTTTCATAGTTATGTTTTCCTAAGATTTTCAATTCCCCTGTTTTTACGATTTCAAGAGTCTCTGTATCTGTTTTCAGACAAATCGCATCCCCATCTAAAAATGCGCCCTTTTCCAGCTTTCTCTCACTGGAAAAGAAAACAGTTTTTGCAGGACATCTTTCACCAAATGCACGAAGAACTTCATCTTCATAATTTAAGATACAGTAATCTTCCTTTGTCTGATTTGCTGTAATCAGCTCTTTCACACGAATATATTCTTCCATGGTATGATGACGGTTTAAATGGTCTTCTGTAATGTTCAAAATAGCAGAAACCTTCGGAGCAAAGGTATCAATGGTTTCCAGCTGGAAGCTGCTGATTTCTGCCACCGTGTAACTGTCCTCTGTCATGGAAAGCGCTGCATCCGTATAAGGATTTCCGATATTTCCAACCACAAACACAGAGTCTGCATAGGCTTTCATAATTTCTCCCAAAGAGCTGTTGTAGTTGTTTTTCCGTTGGTTCCTGTGATTGCCAGTACTGTTCCTGCACTCATCTGGTATGCCAGCTCTATTTCTCCCCAGACGGGAATACCTGCTGCTTTTATCTGCTCCACAGTTGGAATATCCAGTGGAACACCGGGACTCATAACTACTAAATCCAGACTTTCTAAAAGCTCTTTTGAAAGCGCCCCAAGAACAATCTCACATTTACTGTCCTTTGGAAGTTTTTTTCTGATTTCTTCTTTACAGAGCTTTTCATTACCGTCATAGAGAATAACCTCTGCCTGTACCTTTTCCAAAAGCTTTGCAGCGCCTATTCCGCTGATGCCTGTTCCAAATACTAATACTTCTTTTCTGTCAAATCCTTTTTCTGCAATTTTTATACCCCCATCAATGCAATCAGACACAAAATTGCTGTAATAATTGAAAATACTGCTACAACTCTTGTCTCAGACCATCCGCATAACTCAAAGTGATGATGAATAGGCGCCATTTTAAAGAAACGTTTTCCGTGTGTTGCTTTAAAATAGGTTACCTGTATCATTACGGAAAGCACTTCCACCACATAAATCAAACCTACGATTAAGAGGAATAACGGCATCTGAAGCATATAAGCCGTACCTGCCACAAAGCCTCCCAGCGCCAGAGAACCGGTATCTCCCATGAAAATCTTTGCCGGATAGACATTGAACAGTAAAAATCCCATTAAAGCGCCCACAACCGCACAGGTGATTGGCTCAATGCCGCTCTTTGTCCCAATCGCAACCACAGAGAAAAAGGTCGCTACCATAATGGTTACAGAAGAAGCCAGTCCATCCAGACCGTCTGTAAAGTTTACACCGTTTACCGCACCAATCACGGCTACAAATAAAATCGGAATTGTCAAAATTCCAAAATCTATTTCATGTCCCGGGAAAAACGGAATTTTCATTGCTAAGCTTACGTCTGTAAATTTCACCAAATAAAATGCAAAAATTGCAGTTACCACAATCTGGCATGCCATTTTCTGTGCCGGCATCAGCCCGTCAGAGCGCTTCAGCACTACTTTTAAATAATCATCCAGAAAACCGATAATTCCAAATCCCAGTGTTAAGAACAAAACAGGAATAATCTTTGGATAATCTTTTACATAAAACAAAGCTGTTATTGTAGTGGAAAGCAGGAAAATAATTCCTCCCATGGTCGGTGTCCCTGCCTTCTTTAAGTGAGACTGCACACCTTCCACACGCTCTGTCTGTCCCATTTTCAGCTTTCTCAAATATGGGATTACAATAGGACCTAATATTACACTGATGCAAAAGCCAAAAGTACCGGTAAAGCCATTTTAAAATCTGTCATAGTACACCTCTTTAAATATGTATTTTTGCTCTTTCTAGTATAATGCTTTTTCGCTTATTTATCAACCTTCAATCCCCATGTAAGGCAGAATATTCTCGAAAATTTCTTTGATTACGGGAGCTGCAATCGTGCCTCCGTAATAAATCCCCTGAGGGTTGTGAATAACGCAAATTCCCAGAACCTTTGGATTTTCCGCAGGTGTAAATCCCAGAAAAGAGGAAATATAGCGGTTGGCGCTTCTCGGAAGTGTCTGGGACGTTGCTGTTTTCCCTCCAATACTTCTGCCCTCAATAGCAGCGTTTTTTCCGGACCTTCGGACACGACCTTTTCTAAAATCTGACACACTTCTTTTGATACTTCTTTTGATACAATTCCCGGTTCTTCCTTATATTTCAACTCTTTTACAAGATTTCCCTCTTCATCTGTGACCTTCACGCCAAAATGAGGGGTAATCCTCCTGCCGCCGTTAATAATAGAGCTTACTGTCGTGGCAAGCTGAATGGGCGTAATCTGAAAAGACTGTCCAAAGGAAATCGTGGCAAGCTCCACTTCCCCTATATTTTCTTTTTTGTGCATAATGGTTGCCGCTTCTCCGGGAAGGTCTATCCCCGTTTTTTTCATCAAGCCAAACTGCTGAAAGTAGCGGTAATAATTATCCACACCAAGACGCAGTCCCACCTCAATAACACAGGGTTGCAGGAATTCATCGCACCCTGCACAAAATTTTCCGCACCGTGTCCTGTTCTTTTATGGCAATGAATACGTCTGTCCTCCACCACCTTAAAGCCTGGGCAGGAAAATTGGTCATCCGGATGCACAACTCCCTGAGAAAGCCCTGCTGCCATGGTGATGATTTTGAAAGTAGAACCGGCTCATAAGTATCATTAATCGTCAGATTTCTCCACATCTGATTACAGGCGTCCTGCTTTTCCTTTTCTGTCATTCCGGTAGTGTCTGTATTTAGCCGGAAAGGCTCATTTAAATTAAATTCCGGCACATTTGCATTGGCATAAATTTCTCCGTTTTGAGGATTTAACAGCAAAATAGAAACAGCATCTGCCTGTTTCTGTTCCATAACTTTTTCCGCTGCCTGCTGTGCATACATCTGAATATTCTTATCAAGGCTCAAATGCAGGTCATAACCCGGAACAGGCTCCACACGGCTTTCTCCCAGTTCTGACAACTCAATCCCTCTGCGTCCGTAGTGGTAAGAATTTTCCGTTAATTCCCTCAACACATCCTCGTACATAACCTCTAAGCCAATAATTCCCTGATTGTCACCTCCTGTTAAAACCTAAAACCTTTGATGCCAATTCATCAAAAGGATAACTTCGTTTAAAATCCTCATCTACTTTTACACCGTCTAGTCCATAGCTTCGTATTTTGTCTCCTGTTTTTTATCTACATTTGTCTTTACTCTTTCTATGGCAGAAACGGTCCTCACTCTTTTTTGAGCTTCCTCCACAGATATGCCCAATTCTTTGTGAAGCATTTCCACAACCTTTTCTGGCTCTTTTATCTGACTGTGAATAACGGAAATCGTACAAACTGCTTTATTATCTGCCAAATTTCCCCTTTGCAATCTAAAATCCGCCCTCTTGCCGCTTTAATATCTCGTTCTCTTTCATGAAGCTGTTCTGCTTTCTTTGCATAATAATCCGACTGAATAATCATTAAATATACCATACGTCCCATAAGTCCTGCCAAAAGAAAAATACATACAGCAAAAACCAACACGGTTTTCTTTTTATGATACGTTCTGTTTTTTCTCATAATTCTGCCTTTTCCCGTTATCTCTATACTATATGTATTCTCTTTTTTCTATATGAAATGAAAAACGTATTTCGGAAATATTGATACACCTCCCGGCTATATGCTGAAAAATGTATCAATATCCCAAAATACGTTTATCTTCGGATGTCATCCTCCAGTTCTTCCATTCCGTAAGGGTCATCCTCATATTCAGGGTCGTCTTCTTCTATTCCCGCATCTTCATTGGTAATTCCGTCTGAATGTTCGTCATTTTCCTCTACATCCTGAGACTCTCCGTCTCCAAAGCCCTGGTCCAAAATCGTGCCGTAAGGATTGGAAACACCGTCTTTTTCAATATCTGTAAGCTTCGGCACTCCGTAAAAGCCCTCCCATAAAACAGTCTCTTCTGTTGTAGGCTCATCCATATAAATATTCATATAAGGCAGCACCTCTGATAAAATTGCCTGTGCCAGAAACTGAGGATAAGAGCTGGATGCCTGCTCCTCTACATTTGGGGTGTCCACAACTACATAAATCAAAAGCTCCGGATTATCAAGAGGCGCAAATCCGATAAAGGAAACAAGGTAATTTCCTTTTTCCTTTTCATTCAGTTTTTCCGCTGTTCCTGTTTTACCTCCCATGGAATAGCCCTTTACCTTAGACTTTTTACTGGTACCGTCCGTCACACTCATTCCCATATATTCTCGAATATCCGCTGAAACCTCTTCGGATATGGGCTGCTTTAAAATATTAGGCTGAATGCTTTTCACAACTTTTCCGTCTTCATCTGTAATTTCTTTTACCAAATGCGGCTGATAATAGATACCGCCGTTAATGGCCGCTGCCATAGCTGAAATTTCCTGTATCATGGTGCAGTTGAAGCCCTGACCGAAAGCAGAGGTGGACAGCTCCATTTCATACATATTATCTTCTGTAAACAAAAGACCTGTTTCTTCATTGGGCAAATCAATACCTGTTCTGGTACCGAAATTAAATCTCTGCTGATACTCCAAAAATTTGGCTGCACCCATTTTTCTGCCGATTGCCATCATTCCGTCATTGCAGGAATTCTGAATAACCTCCCCTAAGCTTTCTGCGCCGTGATTATCCGGATAAACCGCACAGCGGACATAATCCTCACCGATTTCCTCACCGCCGTCACAGAGAAAACGGCTGTTTTCTGTAATTGCGCCTGACTCTAAAGCTCCTGCCACTACAATGGGTTTTACCGTAGAACCTGGTTCAAAGTTCTGGCTGACGCAGTAATTTTTCCACATATTAAATAACGCATCTTTTGTCTGCTCGTCATCCATTGCTTCGATTTCTTTTTCTGTATAGCTTCCTGATAAATCTCTGGGATTATTCAAATCATACGTTCCGGAGCTTGCCATTGCAAGAATTTCTCCGTTATTGGGATTTTCTACAATCACGGCAATATTTTCAGCGCCCTTTTTCTTTGCATCTTTTTTATTGTTCGGTCCTGCCGACAAGGCACGGTCAAAAGCTGTAATATACTTTCTACAATAGTTTGAATAGTGGCATCCAAAGTAGTCGTAAGATTTTTCCCGTTTACTGCCTCTACAATGGTCTGCTCTAAGGAAGCATTTTCATCTAAGTATCCGAATTTTCTTCCGTTGCTTCCGTTTAAGGTACTGTTATAATACCCTTCCAAGCCCCATGTAGCTGTATTTCCCGCATCGGTAAAGCCAATAACATCACAGGCAAGACTGTCTAGGGGATACACTCGCTTATATGTATCTTCAAAGTAAATTCCCTTGACATTCTGACGTCTCTTTAATTCCTCTTCTCCCAGCGCTTTTTTGGCTTCTTCATCAGTTGGTACTTTATTGGCTTCTTCAAAGCTCTTTTTTTCTTCCATGGTGACTTCTTTTTTCAAAATCTGATACTGGCTGTCCTTTGTCTCTTCATTTTCCAAAAGATTTTCAATTTCACTGTCTTCAATTCCAAAAACTGTTTCCAGCGCTTCCTTTACCGGCTCTTTATAGGTTTCGTGTCCGTTTACCTCTTTGCAGTCCAAAATAAGGTTATAGACTTTTACACTATTTGCCAGCATGGTTCCATTTCGGTCTGTAATACTGCCTCTTTTAAAGGGCAATGTCTTATTGGTATACTGCTGCTGAGACTGAGAAAGCACCTGCTGCGTATACTTATTCCCGAATTTTGCATTGATAATCGTAATTCCCACCAATAAACTGACTAAAGCCAGCAGAGCTATTCCAAATACCCCCGCCAGCTTTAATTTCATCTTTTTTGTAAGTTTCCTCTTTTGAGATTCTTGTTTATTCAATCTTCCACCTACTTAATTTTCCGGTACATCCTGATATTGCCGCACATAGTTGTTATTTCCCGGTGTGTAATATTTAATCTGTTCTTCTGTTGCATACTGCATACCCAGCTCATTAATGGCTCTGTCCTTAATTTCATTTAAGTCCACATTTGTCATTACATCACTGTAATACGCATCATTCTCGGCTTTCAGCTCATTTAACTGAAGCTCTTTTTCTGCTACTGCGCTGCGTTTTGCAGTTAATTCTGCAGTCAGTTTAATATAATGCACACACGCACCTGTTGCCAAAGCACAAATCAGAGAAAGAAATACCATATATCCCCGTCCCATATTTGTACTTTTTACTCGGTTCTTTCGTGCAGTCCTGCTTAGTTTCTTCTTTGGCTGACTAGGTACCTCATCTAAACGGCGGGCTGCATTTCCATCTTCAAAATAAGCTCCACGCCTTTGCGCTCTTCTGTTGTTATATTTGTTTCGGTTCCTTGTACTTGCCATGAAACTCTCCCCTTATCAGGTCATTTCCCTACTGCTTCACTCTTTCAAACACTCTTAGCTTAGCGCTTTTTGAGCGTTTATTCATTTCCAGTTCTTCTTCGCTTGGAAGAATTGGTTTCCTTGTAATCACTTTCCCCTTTGATTGATTTCCGCATACACATACCGGAAATCCCGGAGGCATGTACAAGGATTTTCGTTTCTTTTAAAAATCGTTTTTACAATACGGTCTTCTAAAGAATGGAAGGTAATAATACAAATTCTTCCTTGGTCATTTAACAGTTCAATCATATCATCCAGCGAATTTCTCAGTACATCCAATTCCTGATTTAATTCAATTCGAATTGCCTGAAACGTTTTCTTTGCCGGATGACCGCCTACTGCTCTCATTTTCATGGGAATTGCACGTTTGATAATCTCAATCAATTCCCCCGTTGTTTCTATTTCTTTTTCCTGCCTTGCCATACAGATATGTTTTGCAATGTTTTTCGCAAACTTGTCCTCGCCGTAATCACGAATAATGCGGTAGAGCTCATTTTCACTATACTCATTTACAATATTCTTGGCTGTGCGGGGATTTCTCTGATCCATACGCATGTCAAGAGGGACATCTTCTCTGTAAGTAAAGCCTCGCTCACTGTTGTCCAGCTGATAAGAAGATACCCCTAAATCTAAAACAATTCCATCAACAGATGTAATTCCTATCTTTTGTAACTCTCTTTTCATGTTGCAATAATTGCTGCGGATAATCGTCACCTGTTCTTTGAACTCCTGCAACCGATTTCCCGCAGCATTTATTGCCGCTTCATCTTGATCTATACCTATCAAGCTCCCCTTGGCAGATAACTGCTGACATATTGCATAAGAATGTCCGCCGCCTCCCAGTGTTCCATCAACATAAATTCCGTCAGGCTTTACCCTTAAGTTCCCTACGGTTTCTTCCAGTAATACGGATTGGTGTTTAAATTCCATTTTTCTCTCCTAGCATACTTAGATAACAATACCCATACTCTGCATACCTTCTGCAATGGCATCCATGTCTTCGTAATTGCTGTTTTCCAACCACTTCTCCTTACTCCAGACTTCGATTCTCGTAAGATTTCCAGTTAATACCACGTCTTTATTGAGACCAGCAAATTCCCGCAACGTTCCCGGTACGAGTATTCTCCCCTGCTTGTCCAGTTCACACATGGTAGCACTGGCTACAAAGAAACGTAAGAAGGCTCTTGCATTTTTATCATTAAGTGGTAAAGCTTTCAGCTTTTCCTCAAAGGCTTTCCATTCGTTGTTGGGATAAATGGATAAACAGCCATCCAATCCTTTGGTAAGTACGAATTCTTCTCCCAGCTCTTCTCTGAACTTAGCCGGAATAATCATTCTTCCTTTTGCATCTATTGTATGACTATACTCTCCCATGAACATACGAACGTCACCTTCTTTCGTGAGAACTATAAATCTCCCCTTTATAATTCTCTATGACGCTTCACAGGTACTTCTGCCATCAGTCACCCATTTAGCACCACTTTCCACCACTTCTACCACTTATACGTACATTTTATACTAATCCCATAAATTATGCAAGGGGAAACACATATTCTTTTTCGTTTTTTTCACTTAATTTTAGAGGATTTTTCGTATAAAATCCTAATTTTTTCCATTTAAGGTTTTAAAACTAATTGCTTTACAAT
>ENA-OQIC01000895-OQIC01000895.1-human-gut-metagenome-genome-assembly--contig:-NODE-895-length-11568-cov-1.469802_pt1 | contig 11568 bp, 16 predicted proteins | sample MGYA00242572_ERZ504736 | MGnify/ENA primary metagenome ERZ504736 (study PRJEB26092, sample SAMD00036201) | human gut metagenome | host: Homo sapiens | study: EMG produced TPA metagenomics assembly of... | reverse complement strand
CTCCAACATCACGCATTTTAACAGGGTGTTTAAGTCGGTTATGGGTATGACGCCATCTAATTCAGGAAATGTATAAGACGGAGGCAGGGCATTGCAGAAGGACGTTTGATGTGGTCCGGGCCGCGGGGACCAAAACGCGGGAGTGCCAAAAGGGCTGCCCCATCCGGGACTCAATATGCAGTTTTGCTTCCTGCCGGCCCTGTTTCTGGCGGAAATGGCCAATGTGCTGCCGCGGCCGTTCCAGTGCGTATTTGACAGGTTAAGGCTTCACTGGGGACGGGACCGTCTTGGGCCGCCGCGGGCAGGCTTTAAAGGATAGCTGTGGCGGAGAATCAGGTTGTCGTCACAGATGATGATTTCCATGCAGTGCTCCCCCTTTCTTATATGGGGTTCTTATATCTGGTTCAAACATAACGTTTTTCTGCCATATTTTCAATGGGGTGGCTTCACTTTGCAGATTTTGGCCGATTTTGCATTTGCGTTATAGACGATTTAGACATGTGCAGACAGGAGATAAAAGAATATCTGCTGCGCTATATACGTGAGAATTGCGAGGGGGAGGAGCCGGAACCGGATTCACGGGGATAAACTGAAAATCTGGTACAGGTATGTGGTGCTGCTTATCACCTATCTGGAGGAGGAGTTAAAATATGCGTGCCGGAGCCTTATGGCTCAGAAAAGGCAGTATAAAACCATATCGGTCCATATGGAAGAAATGAAAAAAGCGCGTACGGCCTGCGCCAGCATCTGGCCGTGGTCCAGTCCTGCATAGGGAGGGACGATAAGGCCGGGCTGTCTGAGTATATTGAGATATATAAGACAGAGCTGCCGCCTGATATCAGGGAAATCTACTGCCGCAGCCAGGCGGTCAATGCCCTGATCTGCTGCTATGCTTCCCAGGTCCGAAGGCACAAAAACCGCTTTGAGGCCCAGGCAGCCTACCCGGAACAGTGCCCTGTCCCGGATACGGAGGTGACGGTCCTATTGGGCAACCTGCTGGAAAATGCAGTGGAGGCCCGCCTTTGTGAGAAGAATGTAAAATGCTCCATCCGGGAAATGGCGGACAGGTGTGGAGGAGAGACATTATTTGAACAAAGCCGGCATGTTCTATGCATCCGTATGGCTGCGGCTCCCGGAGGAGGTGGATTCCCGGCCTTAGTTTGGCGCCAGGGGAATGATGATGGCGGCCACAAAATATGCTATGATTCCGGGGCCGGAGCAGGCGAAGATGGCCCATATAAGGCGGACGATGGTGGGGTCAATGTTAAAGTATTCTCCTATGCCCCCGCATACGCCGCAGAGCATTTTATTTATGTTTGAACGGTATAATTTCTTATCCATACTTCTATCTCCTTTTCTGTAGAATCCTATAAGGTTTGATCAAAGTTCACAGCAATGTTTCCTACGCCGCATTCCAGTTCCATGGTGTAGGGAGCCTTGTTGTTGATGTGAGTTTCGTGGGAGAGCATGGTGTAGTGTTCGGCTCCCACGTTAATGCTGCCAACGCCGCATTCCACCTGGTAATTGTACCCGGTCTGGGAACCGGTCAGGTTCAGGGTCACATCGCCCACCCCTGTCTCGATTTCCACATCCCCGTTGACAGTGCCTGAAAATGTAATGGCGCCCACGCCTGTGTCAATCTCCAGTTTGGAGACAGTGACGCCAAGGACTGTGCACTCCGCGGTGCCCATATCCAGGGATAATTTGTCAAGCTCATATCCCGCAGGAATCAGAATCTCGATTCGCGGAGCCTCATTGCCCCGGCTGCGTCCTGATTCCCTCTTAACCTTCAGGGTGGATTCATCCATGTAGCATTGTGTGCGGTTATAGGTATCCTGTACATTGACCTGGATTTGGGAAATACCCTCTTTTTCTAAAACGCGGATTACCCCTTTGTCTATATCCACATCCAGTTTTCTGGCCTGTGCATAGGAGGGATCGGATACCGTCTTTATCTGTGAGGAGCCGCGGGAGCGGTCTGTATCATCCGGGTCATCCGGGTTATTCCAGTCATCCCAGTTATCCCAGGCATCCCAGTCATCCCGGTCATCCCAGTCATCCGCCCGGTCATCCCCCAGCGGACCAGCCATGGCATGTGGTTGTGCCATACCCTGGAGGCCAGGCGGGACGGCAGGCTGTTTGTATACCGTCCTCCCATGGCGGCTGAAACGGCAGTGATGCCCAGGCCAAGAAGAAGGAGTATCAGTCCGGTGATGGCGCATATTTTTACGAATCTCTTCATTTTATTACCTCCCTCGGTGAAGCAGGCGGCTAAGCCATTTACGATACTTCGTATAATGAAGGGGATGAACCTCCCGTAAAACAGTACGGATAGAGCCAGGCACAGGCACCGGCGCCCAGCAGTATTAATCCTGTGCCGGAGGCCATGAGTCCATCCAGTGGATGGGAAAACATGTGGAACACACCGTAGGGAAGCATAACGATACCGCCCAGGAGCACTGCAAAGGTGGTGGCCCCAAGTGTCACCAGGACAGCTGTCAGAATGCCCAGGACTCCCGCGGCCAGACCCAGCAGACCGCCGCCAACACCAAGGAACACGGGAAAGGCCACAATGATGAGCACAGCCCATAATATGAGCTTTATCACCTTGCTGGTCCTGGGCGGAGGGGGATTGGAAGTTCCATTGTTCTCCTCTGTATAAGTCTGCTCCGGGCCATGGTTAAAACCGCGTTTCTGGTCAAAGCTCTGTTCCCGGTCAAAGTTCTGTTCCCGGTTATAGCCCTGTCCCCGGCTGCCGCTTCCCTGGCCGCCGCTCTCCTGCTCTTCCGGCAGGTCCAGACGCTTTGCCATGGCATAGCCGGGATCACGGAACCGCTCATCCTGATATCCCTGTTCTGTGAATTCTCCGCCGCTCTCCAGATGTCCGGCTATGTCAGCACGGATGATGGCGGCAATCCGTTCAGGGCTTCCTAATTCCTGGATGACCTCTGCTTCCTTATCAGGACCGGCCTCTTCAAAGTAAATCTGTATAGTATTGGACGCATCGTCCTTGTCTTCATCCTGGATGTCCTGCAGAAGATATGCAAGCTCCTTCATAAACTCATCCCTGGTCATAGCTTCGCCTCCTTAAATATCTGGGATATCTTCTGTGAATAAGTTACCCATTCCCCCCGGTACAAATTCAGCTGTACCCTGCCTTTTTCCGTCAGCCTGTAATATCTGCGGTTCCTGCCGTCAATGGCCATATCATACACTTCCAGGCAGTCCTCCTTCTGGAGACGTCTCAGCACCGGATATAAGGTGGATTCTGAAATGTCGATGGCCTGCCGGACATCCTGGGTGATTTTATATCCATAAGTCCCTTCCGCGTCCTTGGAGACAACTGCCAGCACAATGGCGTCTAAAAGTGCGGAACCAGTGTTAAATATCATAAGCACCCCTCTGTTCTAAAAACAATATTATTAGCCGAATTATATTATATATCATATAATATGACAATACTATACAGCATATAGTATTATATGTCAACACAAGAAATTAAAAAGATTCTGTTATATTTTCTTAAGTCTCTTTAGAAACTATTTAGCAATCAGTCAAACTTATGACACAAATAGCCGGTATACTATAAGACATAAACAAGCAGTCAGAGCTTTTCATATAGATACCATACATAATAAGCCGGTGGGATTGGCAGAGGGCCTTTCTTGCCGGCTCAACCTAATTTATGGAGTTATCATTGAAAATAAGAATGGAATCAGCTGCACTGGAAGAGGATGCTTAATATCGGAATGGGAGGCTGTATCAGGTCCTCCTGACGGATGCGGCGGATTTCAGCCACTTTCTCAGGGGGATAATCCTCCATAATCTGTAAATACAGGTTCCGGAAAAACGGATACCGGAACCGTTTCATCATGATTTACAGAATGGATTTATCAGGACAGGCCCTGTCCGCGTCCAACCGTAAAATATAATATGACCACAATAACCGCCGGAGCCAGGAACTTTACCAGAAAGGCCCATAGGCGTTTCCAGGCCATGCTGTGGCCGGAGGCTTCAATTTCTTTTGAGGCATTGTCCGTTCCCCATACCCATCCCACAAAGAGGCAGAAGAACAGGGCTCCCAGAGGAATCATCAGATTGTCGGTGAATTTTTCCATGACAGCGTTCATGGGAAGGTATTGGACGCCATTGGTAAAATCAAACCACGGCAGCTTTATGTCCATGGCTCCCTGGGACAGCGAATAGCCCGCGCTTAAGAATGACATGGGAATCATAAGAAGCAGGGTGGCTTTCAGCTGGAGAAACCGAATTCTTCCGTAAGCCATGCGATGAAGCTCTCAAGGATACTGATGGCGCTGGTCAGGGCTGCCACGAACAGCAGAAGGAAGAAGGCAGACCCGAAGAACACGCCGCCGGGCAGCCGGCTGAACACCTCAGGAAGAGCCATGAAGGCAAAACCGCCTCCCATACCCATGGCTTCGGGACCAGCGGTGATATAGACCACAGGCACGATGGCAAGTCCGGACAGGAGAGCCACAAGGCTGTCCAGAATGCAGATACAGCCGGCGCTTTTTGCCAGGTTCTCTGTCCTGGGCACATAGGAGCCATAGGTCACCATGATGCCCATTCCCACGCTGAGGGAGAAGAAGGCCTGGCCCAGGGCGGCTACCACGGTTCCTCCGTTGAATTTCGCGGGGTCCACTGCCAGCATATATTTAAGGCCTTCGGCGGCTCCGTCCAGGGTTATGGCATAGACCACAATTCCGGTTAAGAGCACGAACAGGCCGGGCATTAAAAATTTACTGACCCGTTCAATTCCTTCTGATACGCCCCGCACAACCACGTAGATACACAGAAGGAGGAAGGCGGCGCCCCAGAGAAGCGGTTCTGCAGGCCGTGATATAAAATCTGCAAAATAAGCGGAAAATCTGCTGCTGTCATTTCCAAAGGCACTGAAATCCGCTCCGGTAAGATACACCGCAATGTATTTCATCACCCATCCTCCCACCACACTGTAGTAGGACATGATTACAAACAAAGTCAGGACGCCGATGCCGCCTGCAAAGCTCCAGCCCGGGTTCAGCCGGCGAAAGGCGCCAACTACATTTTTCTGGGTGCTGCGCCCGATGGAAAGCTCTGCCAGCATGACCGGGAATCCTACGAGCAGGACAATCAGGGCATAACAGATTAAAAACGCTCCGCCTCCTGCGGCGGCCACCTTTCCCGGAAATTTCCATATATTTCCCAATCCCACAGCACTTCCTGCGGCGGCCAGAATAAAACCTATGTTGCTGGCCCATTGACTTCTTTTATGTTCCATTTTCAAGACTCCTCCGTTATATCCATTAAAAATCCCGGCCATATGCGGGAAAATAACCTTGTTTATTCTATCACAATGCCCTGGCACCGTCTATTCCTTTTTACAAATTAATACAGTCCAGCGGGCCTCGGCAGCGAATAGATTTTTTCTATCTGATTTTCTGCCTGTTTGTTTTTTTCTATACAGACAGTCTGTATATTGACTTAAGGGCCGGTGCTCATTATAATTCAACAATGGTTATTGCTGTCCTTCAGAAGAGGACAGGATAGTGATATAAAATACGATTAAGAAAGGATACGACCACAGATGAGAAAGAAAATAGTTGCCCTGTTAATGGCGCTTACCATGGTACCGGCCTGGCAGCCTGCGGCAGCAGCAATGGCACAGGCAATAATACTGCAGGGGCTCCTGCCGAATCCCAGACCGGGGAAACCACCGCAGCCAGGAAACTGAAGTCCGGAGCCAGGGGGAGACTAAGGCAGAAACCAATGCAGAATCTAAGGCAGAAGCACCGGCTCTGTCCGGCACCATGAAGGTAGTGGCCACCAGCGAGAATTATGTAACATTGTTTGACAAATTCACAGAGGATACCGGTGTTAAGGTTGAGCTGCTGTCCATGTCCTCAGGAGAGGTGCTTTCCAAGCTCCGCGCGGAGGGCGGCACCCCTTCTGCCGATTTATGGTTTGGAGGCGGTATCGACGCATTCATGAGCGCAAAGGAGGACGGACTGTTAGAGCAGGTTTCATTTGATGCTTCTGCAGACCTGGCGGAGGAGTTTAAGGACCCGGAAGGCTACTGGTATTCCAAGGGAATTACCATTGTAGGCTTCTGATCAATGACGGCCTCATGGAGGAGCTCAATATAGAGCTCCCGCCAACTGGGATGATTTGTTAAAGGCAGAATATGAAGGCGAAATCATCATGTCCAACCCGGCTGTATCAGGAACCAACTATGCTGTGGTCAATGCCCTGCTTCAGGCTAAGGGCGAAGAGGATGGCTGGTCCTATTTTGAAGGTCTGAATAAGAATATAGCTTACTATGCAAAACGCGGATCCGATCCTAAGAATAAGGTGACCACCGATGAATATGCCATCGGAATCACATACATCGACGGCACCATCGAGTCCCTGTTAGACGAGTATGATGTGTCCATCGTTTACCCGGCGGATGGTATTCCATGGGTTCCCGAGGGAGTGGCGGCATTTAAGAATGCAGAGAATACAGACGCGGCCAAGTACTTTATAGAGTGGCTGTTCAGCAGTGACGAGAATCTCCAGATGCTGGCAGAGATTGACCAGAAGAACAGCGTAAAGACCATCAAGCCGTCCCTGGAAGGACTGGACCTGGGATATGACACCGGCATGCTGATGAAGGAGGATCTGTCCCTGTTCGGTGAAAAGCGTAACGGAAATCCTGGAGCATTTTGAGGCGCTGATGGGAGATAAGGCAGCAGATGAATAGGTTTGACAGCATCCATAGAGATATGAATACAAATAAACACGGAAACATGCATGGAGACATGTATGGCAAAAGGGCATCGAAAGATGTCCTTTTTGGCATTGCAGGATATGGGGCGGATAAAGTGCTGCTGGCAGTTCTGCTGGCCAGCGTTTTCCTGTTTGTGTTCTGGCCCATGCTCTGCATCCTGATACGGAGTCTGTGGGACGGAAAGGGCATAAGCTATGACGCATATGCTGCTGTCTGGAACCAGTACAGGGGAAATCTCTGGAACAGTGTGTTCGTGGGTGTCTGCGCATCCCTGCTGTGCACTGCCTTTTCCACGGCGGCAGCCTGTTCCTTGCCACAAGACGGGGAGCTGCAGGATGCTCTGCATGGCGCTTCTGCTGATTACCATGGTCTCCCCTCCCTTTGTATCCTCCCTGGCCTATATACAGCTCTATGGACGCCGGGGATGGATTACGTACCGGCTGCTGGGGCTGAGCTGGGATCCCTATAACTGCTGGGGAGTTATCCTGATGCAGAGCCTTTCCTTTGTGCCTTTAAATGCCTTGTTCCTGGGGGAATCCTGACCAAACTGGATGGAGACAGCATACGGGCAGCCAGGGATCTGGGAGCCAGCCCCAAGGCCATTTTGGGGGACATTGTACTGCCTCTTATACGGCCGGGGATCTGGGTGGCCCTGCTCCTTTCCTTTGTCCGTTCCCTGGCAGATTTTGGGACTCCGGTCATCATCGGCGGAAGGTTCAGCACTATTGCGTCAGAGATATATCTCCAGCTGGTGGGATACTCTAATCTGGAGAAGGCCTCCGCCATGAATATGGTTCTGATGCTTCCCTCCATAGCTGCGTTTTTCCTCTACCGGAACTGATGAAACGTTCGGATATGCTGACAGAGGGAAGCAGGGGGAGACAGGAGCCCCTGGCCCTTTCACTGGGAAAATGCGGGGCGGCCGGGATTCTGGCAAACCTGGGAAGCATACTGTTCTTTTTTATGATGGCTCTGCAGTACGGATGTATATTCATATCCGGTTTCCTCAAAAGCACCAGAGGTGTGTATTCCTTTACCACCCGGTATCTGGAACAGATGGTCCGTTTTGACCTGGACACCATGGGGCGCAGCGTGCATATGCGCTCATTGTATCCCTGGCCGGAACCCTCTTTGCCATGCTGTTCGCCTATTACATGGAGCGGAGACAGATTCCGGGCCGGAATTTCTTTGACTGTCTGGTTACGCTGCCCTATATGCTGCCGGGAACCTGCTTTGGAATCGGCTATATCCTGGCCTTTAATTCTCCGCCCTTAAAGCTGACAGGCACTGCCCTGATTGTTATTTCCAACATGCTTTTCAAGCAGCTTCCCACGGCCACAAAGATATGTTCGGCCACCCTGACCCAGGTGCAGAGCACAGGAAAAAGCAGTGCGGGACCTGGGCGGGGGGCAGATGTCGGTGCTGAAGACCGTAATACTGCCCGGTCTCAGACCGGCCTTTCTCAGCTGTTTTGTGTATAACTTTTCCAGCAGCATGACTACGGCCGGAGCCATCCTGTTCCTCATAGATCCGGGCCGCAAGCTGGCAGTGTTCAAGCTTTTTGATGCGGTTTATACCGGAGACTACGCCTTGGCCTCCCTGATAGCCACCAGCATCATCCTGGTGGTGCTGGCAGTGGAAGGCATGGCTTATTTAATAACATGGAAGGCAGGTAAGCGACGTGTATCTTGAACTTGACCATTTGAAAAAACACTTTGACGGCAGGGAAGTGGTGCGGGATTTATCCCTTACCCTGGAACAGGGCCAGCTTCTGTGCATCCTTGGGGCGTCAGGGTGCGGGAAGACAACGACCCTCAATATGATAGGAGGCTTCCTGGAGCCGGACAGCGGCAGCGTGCGGCTGGATGGCCAGGACATCACCCGTATCCCTCCGGAACAGAGGCCTGTGACAACCGTCTTCCAGTCCTACGGCCTGTTTCCCCACATGACAGTGCTCCAGAATGTGGTTTACGGCTTGAAATTCCGGGGAGTGAAGCGGGAACAGGCCCGGCAGAAGGGGATGCGTTATCTTGAGATGGTGGGGCTTGGAGATTATGCCTCGGCCTATATCCAGGAAATCAGCGGAGGACAGCAGCAGAGGGTGGCCCTTGCCAGGGCGCTGATTGTGGAGCCTAAGCTGTGCCTTCTGGATGAACCCTTCTGCAACCTGGACGCTGCCCTGCGCACCAGGATGCGCTATGAATTGAAACGGCTCCAGAAAGACCTGGGGCTGACCATGGTGTTCGTCACCCACGACCAGGAGGAGGCCATTATCCTGGCTGACCGTATCGCTATCATGGACCAGGGCGAGCTGGTCCAGAATGACGCGCCCCTGGACCTTTGCCGGAAGCCGGCCAGCCCGTTTGTGGCTGAATTCATGGATCTGGAGAGCCTGGTATGGACAGAGGACGGCAGGCTGCTTAAAATTATCAAGAGATAGGAGGAACCTAAATGCTGGTTGACATGCATCTTCATGAGTGTACTTATTCATCGGACAGCAAAATAAGCCTGGAGGAAATTGTGACCACAGCGCGGGGCAGGGGGCTGGACGCTGTCTGCATCACGGACCATGACAGCATGGGACTCAGGGAATATGCAACAGAATATTCACACAGGACCGGTTTCCCCATTTTTGTGGGTATTGAGTTCTTTTCCCTTCAGGGGGATATCACGGCGTGGGGGATTGAAGATTATCCCGGCTGCCGGTGGATGCCCAGGAATTTATAAACCATGTCAATAAGGCCGGCGGTTTCTGTGTCTCCTGTCATCCTTTCCGGAACAATAACCGCGGTCTGGAGGAAAAGCTCCGCGTGGTCAAAGGGCTCCACGGGGTGGAGGTGCTCAACGGCAGTACGGCACTTGAAGCCAACCGCAGGGCTCTCTCGTACTGCCGGGAGTTAGGTCTTAAGACCATAGGGGCCAGCGATGCCCACACCACGGGCCAGATTGGGAAGTATGCCACCTGGCTGCCGGAGAAGGTGGACCGTCTGGAGGATTTCGTGGAACAGCTTAAGACAAGGCAGGTGCGTCCGGCTGTGTGGAACGGAAGCAGCTATGATGTGGTCGATATGTTATAACAGATGCCGGTTCTTTGTGGATTGCTTTTCGGATTTTTCTAATTGCCGCTTTTTTGCTTTAAAACTTTGACTAAATGGTGTAAATGGGGTAGTATATTAAAGATGGCGTTACAGGCAGTCCTGTTTCATTTTCATGCAGGACCGCAGGCCGTCTAAATGTATGTCATAAAGGAGAAGTTATGAACAAGCAGAAAAAAACGGATTCCTCACCGGCAGCCGTGCACCAGAACGGCGGCTTTGGAAGCAGCCTGGGATTTGTGCTGGCCTGTGTGGGTTCCGCAGTGGGTATGGGCAATATCTGGATGTTTCCGTACCGCGTGGGACAATACGGCGGCGGCGCGTTTTTGGTGCCCTATATTCTATTCATTGTATTATTCGGCCTGGTAGGGCTGTCGGCTGAGTTCGCCATTGGGCGCCGGGCCAGGACCGGAACCCTGGGAGCTTATGAATATTGCTGGGAAAAAATAGGAAAAGGCAGGCTGGGGTATTTCCTGGCCTGGATTCCTCTTTTGGGTTCCCTGGGTATTGCCATTGGATATGCCATCATCGTGGGATGGGTGATAAGGGCCCTGGCCGGTTCCGTAACAGGGGCCATCCTTACAGCGGACGCGGCGGCCTATTTCAGCCAGGCCACAGGTGAGTTCGGAAGTGTTCCCTGGCATGTCCTGGTGGTGGTGACTGCGGCCGGCATCCTTATGTTTGGGGCAACCAAGGGTATTGAGAAGATTAATAAGGTCCTGATGCCTTCCTTTTTTGTATTGTTTGCAATACTGGCCATCCGTGTGGCCTTCCTGCCGGGGGCGGCAGAAGGATATAAATTCCTCTTTGCCCCGGACTGGAGTGATTTATTAAAGGTGGATACCTGGGTCATGGCAATGGGACAGGCATTTTTCTCACTGTCCATCACGGGCTCGGGAATGATTGTGTACGGCACCTATCTGGCCAAGACAGAGGATATACCCAAGGCATCCATCCGCACTGCTTTTTTGATACGGTGGCTGCATGATGGCTGCCCTTGCCATCATGCCTGCTGTATTTGCATTCGGCATTGAGCCAAACGCAGGCCCGCCCCTTATGTTTATCACCCTGCCTGAGATTTTCCGGCAGATGCCTATGGGAAGGCTGTTCGCAGTGATATTCTTCCTGTCCGTGGCTTTTGCGGGCATCACCAGCTTAATTAATATGTTTGAGGCAGTAAGCGAGTCATGGCAGAACCGGTTTAAGCTTCCCAGGAAAGCGGCCGTGGCCCTGTGCAGCGGCATTGCCCTGTTAGTGGGTATTTTTCTGGAGTCAGAGCCTAAGGTGGTTCGTGGATGGATTTCATCACCATTATTGTGGTGCCCTTTGGCGCAGTGCTGGGGGCTGTATCCATTTATTATATTCTGGGATATAAGGAGATACGGGAGGAACTGGAGGAAGGCAGGAAAAAGCCTTTGGGAGAGTTCTTCGGACCTTTAGCCAGGTATGTCTATGTGCCGCTGGCCGTGATAGTGTTCATACTGGGAATTGTGTATGGCGGGATTGGATGATTGAATGTGCCTGCACCTGCAGAACCCCGGCGGTATTGTATACTGACAGAAAACATGATGGAAAAAGGCGGTGTCTGGGTGAGACAAAAGACAGAGACGCTCTCGGAGCGGGTGGCCGTGAAGATACGGCAGTATATTATTGAGAATGAAATGAAGCGGGCGATAGGCTTCCAAATGAGCTGACAGATGGCCG
>ENA-OQIC01000894-OQIC01000894.1-human-gut-metagenome-genome-assembly--contig:-NODE-894-length-11584-cov-1.773065_pt1 | contig 11584 bp, 19 predicted proteins | sample MGYA00242572_ERZ504736 | MGnify/ENA primary metagenome ERZ504736 (study PRJEB26092, sample SAMD00036201) | human gut metagenome | host: Homo sapiens | study: EMG produced TPA metagenomics assembly of... | reverse complement strand
GATCACGAGCCATGGCATGGCTGTAGGAGGAGGATTGCTTCTTCTGTCCCGGATAACAAACGAGGCTGTGGGGAAAGGGGACGGATGGTTCTTTCTGGTATCAGGCATTTATCTGGGGGCAGTGAAAAATCTGGTTTTGCTGGCAGGCGGTTTAGGTGTATGCTTTTTGCTATCCGTGGTTTTGATGTTTAAAGGGATTCTGCAGGGAACAGACAGGGGAAGGCTTCGCATTCCTCTTCTTCCGTTTCTGATCCCGGCGGGAATCGGGGTGATGTTCATATGAAAGAAAAAACGCTTAAGGCAAGTCTTACAGTTGAGGCGGCATGGATTATGGCCATGGTATTGCTGTCCGTATCGGTGATGCTCCAGCAGGCAGCCCGTATTCATGATGAGACCAAGGCCGCCATGGGTCTGCATGAGGCGGTGGAAAAGGGACGTCATGGAAGCGTGCGGGAACTGGAAGCCTCTGTGTCCGGGGCACAGGAACATATGGGCCGTCTCATGTTTTTACTGACTGCAATCTGATGATAAAGGAAAAAGGACAGAGGATATACGGAGTAAGCAGAGATGGGAAATGGAAAAGGGAGATTGAGGCGGGAAGGTTCCGGCCGGAGATATTCCTGCGCAAGATTACTTTAATTGAAGGGCTGGTCAAAGAAGATGGAAATTAGCTACAGGAGAGAAGCAAAACGCAATTACCTGGTAGCGGGGATGGCAGAGACCACAGCCGGATATGAAGCCAGAATGCTGGCCCACAATGAGATTTGCGGGCTGCTGAGGATGTACATAACATATCAGGATGGACGGCCTTCGTATTGTTATGACATCACCTCCAGACAACCGTTAAGCCGCCTTCTGGAGACCCGTTTTATAACCGGGGATGAGATATGCCAGTTATTAATTCAGATACATACAGCATTGAATGGTATGGAGGAATATCTTTTAGACGCAGGCGGTGTTTTGCTGGAACCGGAATATATTTATGTGGAGCCGGAACTGTTCCAGACCGGTTTGTGCCTGGTTCCCGGCGCTCAGGGTGATTTTCAGGAGAAACTGAGCCGCCTTCTGCAATACATTCTGAAGAGGATAAACCATAAAGACAGGGAGTGTGTCGTCCTGGCTTATGGGCTTTATCAGGAAAGCCTTAAGGAAAACTGCGGGATGGACGATCTGCTGGGGCTGATTGCGTCAGAACGGCGGAAGGGGAAGAAAAGAGCGTTATTTAGGGAGCAGGAAGAAGATTTTGTGAAGAAGGGAGGCGTGCAGGGAAGGGATAATTGGGAGAAGGAACAAAAGGGGAAAGATGAAGAGAAACAGGGGAAAGAGCGGATACAGGGCAAGGCAGAGAAAATAGTGTGAAAACGAAGAAAGAACAGGGGGAGGACGGGGGGAAGGACCTGGAAAAGAAGGAAAAGGATGAAAGGAAAGGAAACATTTTTATACGGCAGTTTATTTTATGGCTGTCAGTGGCAGTTCTTTGTCCATTGGCGCTGTGGCTGTTCAGAGGGATGACAGCGGTCTTCGATAATTGGAAAATGTTAGCAGCAATAGACGGAGGCTTACTGGTTATATTATCAGCCATCAATATATACGGGCTGTTCAATGGGCATAGCTGATAATGGAGATGATACAGACTCAGGCGAGGAGCAGGACCCATGGAGAATTTTGTATGAGGACGAAGATGAGGATTTGGACATTCAGCCTTCTCCCGTGTATACGAATGAAAATAAAAATGAATATTCCCAAAAAATCCCACAAAACAGTGCCGAAGAATCCTTTCAGACTGTTCTTTTATCAGAGCGGCCGGCAGAAGGGGAAGAGGTACGGCGCTTATCCGCTCTCAACGGTTCGGATGAAGACATTGTAATATCCTATTTTCCCTTTGTGATTGGCAAACACAAGGATTTAGCCGATTATGTGCTGCTTAAAGATACAGTAAGCCGCTTTCACATAAGATTAGATGAAAATAATGGGCGTTATACTGTAACAGACCTTAACTCTACCAATGGCACCAGGGTCAGAGGCCGTTTGCTGGAGGCAAACGAGACAACACAGCTGGAGCCGGGAGACCAGATATTTATGGCTGACTGCGGATATGTTTTTATTAGCTGCACAGAGCAGTCCTGTATGTACTTTCTATCTTAAAACAATAGTATGATTTTGGTTGCGGAAATAGCGGATAGCAAGGGGTGGGGGCATAAAAAATAACTTTATTGCGTCAAAGCCACTTAACAAGTCCTTTAAAGTATGCTAAGATTATATATCATTAAGGATGTGAGGAATACGGATGGTTACAGGTATAAACAGGAACAGGCCATATGTCAATATTGCGCTGGCAGCAGTCAACGCATTGGTATTTCTGTATCTGGAGGCCATCGGCTCCACGGAGGATGGCGTATTCATGGTAAAACATGGTGCGGTATTTGCGCCGTTTGTCATCCTTGGTGGAGAGTATTACAGGCTGTTTACTGCCATGTTTTTGCACTTCGGAGTCAGCCATCTGGCAAATAATATGCTGGTTCTGCTGGTGCTTGGCGAGAAGATGGAAAAGGCGCTGGGTCATATCAAATATTTGATATTTTACCTTGCCAGCGGTGTTGCTGCCAACGGTATATCTCTGGCTGTTCAGGTACGGACAGGAGCGGCCAGTGTGTCAGCGGGAGCTTCAGGCGCAATCTTCGGTGTGGTAGGCGGTCTGGTCTATGTGATTGCCATTCATCATGGTCAGCTGGACGGACTAACCAACAGGCAGCTGGGCTTTATGGTTCTGCTGACGCTTTATCATGGGTTTACTTCAGCAGGAGTGGACAATATGGCTCACATAGGGGGCCTGATTTCCGGCTTCATATTAGGTATCCTGCTTTACAGGAGAAAAGATGCTGCCAGAATTTCCGGTATGGCTGGATAGAATGCAGGCTGTGTTAACCGCAGCGGAAGGAGGATTTTCAGAATGACAGATGACAATTGTATTTTTTGTAAAATAGCGGGCGGGGTGATTCCGTCAGCCACTCTGTATGAGGATGAGGATTTTCGCGTGATTCTGGATTTGGGACCGGCGTCCAGAGGACATGCTCTTATCCTTCCAAAACAGCATTTTGCAGATGTATGCTCACTGGATGGGGATATAGCCGCCAAAGTCCTTCCTCTGGGTGCAAGATTGGTTCTGCGATGAAGAAATCTCTCGGATGCGCGGGATTCAATCTGGTTCAGAATAATGGAGAGGCAGCCGGGCAGACTGTGTTCCATTTCCACATGCATGTGATTCCAAGATATGAGAGAGGTCCAGCCATTGTCGGTTGACTCCGGGAAAGGCTTCGCCAGAGGAACTGGCAGAGGTTGCGGATAAAATCAAAGGCTGTCTGTAATTGCAATGAAGATTGAGAAGATGGATACAGAAGATAAGAAACTGTTTGAGAAAATGTATCTGGAATATGAGGTATACCTGAGAAGGATAGCTTATGTCAACGATATTCCTGTAGATTATATTGAGGATGTGGTACAGGATACATTTGTTTCATATGCCCGCTATAAATATTCCCTGGATATGTCTGAGGAAAGTAAGAGGGCGTTGCTGATACGTATTCTGAAGAGCCGGTGTATGGACTTTCACCGAAGAATGAAGTACAGGAGCTATGGGGAATTGGACGAAGAGGCATATAACAGTGAAGATTATCCGGCACACGATAAGGCTGCCAATCTGCCGGATTATGTAGTCAGCAAAGAGAGATGTCAGGCGCTTCTTAAGGAAATCGAGAGGATGCCTGAAAACTGGCGTCAGGTCGCGACGCTCAGATTGATAGAAGGACGGCCGACAAGGGAAGTATGCGCTATGCTGAATATTACAGAAAAGGCATGCTATTCCAGAGTCAGCCGTATCAGGAAATATCTTGAGGAACTGCTAAAAAGTGATAATTGGCCCTAACGTTATTTTACACATGATTCAATGAGAGATACAACTGTTTTAACAGCATTGTTCAGACTGCTCTGCTCCATGGCCTGTATATAGGAATTGCGGTTTAGGTATAAATCGTTAATGGCATCAAACAGGGAGTCATCAGACAATGCTTCTTCTTCCAGAACCTTGCTGAATCCTTGTTTTGCAAAGGAATTGGCATTGAGAATCTGGTCTCCGCGGCTGGCCGCGGCTGACAGAGGGATGAGCAGATTGGGTTTTCGCAGTGTCAGAAGCTCGCAGATGGAATTGGCTCCTGCCCTTGATATGACAAGGTCGGCTGCCGCAAAAAGATGCTTTAGGGGAGCATCAACGTATTCATACTGTACATATCCGGCAGTTCCAATCAGACTTTCATCCAGATTGCCTTTGCCACAGATATGTATTACCTGATAGCTGGACAGAAGCCTGGGGAGGATATTACGGACCGCTGTATTTACGGCTACAGAGCCCAAACTTCCGCCTATGACAAGGAGTACAGGTCTGCCGGCAGACAGGTGGGCATACGAGAGCCCGGACAGCCGGTCACCCTGGAGTAGCTCTGCACGGATAGGGGAGCCTGTCAGTACAGCCTTGTCGGATGGAAGGTACTTAAGGTCTCCGGGAAGTTACAGCAAACCTTAAGGGCGGAAGGAATGCAGATTTTATTGGCCAGGCCAGGCGTCATATCGGATTCGTGTATGATGACAGGGATTTTGTAGTGTTTGGCAGCAAGGACCACGGGAACTGCAACAAAACCGCCCTTAGAAAAGATTACATCCGGTTTATGGCGTTTTAAGAGCCGTCTGGCTTCCGCGTAACCCTTGACGACGCGGAATGGGTCGGAAAAATTCTTGATATCAAAGTATCTGCGCAGCTTGCCAGAGGATATGCCATCATAGGGAATGCCTGCAGTTTCAATCAGCTTGCGTTCCATGCCCTGGTATGAACCGATATAGCGGATTTCGTAACCAGCTTCCTTTAACGAAGGGAGCAGGGCCAGATTGGGGGTAACGTGTCCGGCAGTACCGCCGCCGGTTAAAATAATTTTTTTCATAAAAACCTCCTAAAGTATATGATATGCGGGGGAAACCGGCATTCATAAACGTCTACTATTATAGTAAGCATTAAACGCAAAAAGTCAACCCTAAAGGCAAAGGGAACTTTAGGAGATTTGGTAAACAGAGGTGTCACGTGGGAGATTATAAAAGAGATTCAGAACAGGACAATTCTATGGACTGCCCCATTTGGGGAACGGACGATATATCAGATGAAGAACTGTTAAAAGAATTAGAAGCAGTCAAGAATATGGCCGTCCCCCTTCCCATTCCATCCCCATCCCCAGATGAATTTGAGAAAATCTGGGCAAGGATACAGGAAGAAAGAGCTGAGTCAAAGAATGTACCGGAATCCGACCAACCGGAGCACCCCAAGGTTATCAAACCAAGGTTTGGATGGAAGCGGTTGGCTGCGATTGGTTTAATTGCCTGTCTTGTGGCAGGGAGTGGATGTATGGTGGCTATGGGGACGAAGTCGTATTTTATCGGGAGAAGGAGTTGGGGATGGACAACAAACAGTATTTGTTAATGATTTTTATAAAGGTGATGTGAATGGTGAGGAAGAGGCTTATAATCTTATAGAAAAAGAGTTGGGGATTCAGCCATTAAAGTTGGGATACATTCCATCCGATATGTACTTTTTAGATGTATATATAAAAGATGGGTATGCAAGGCTCTGCTTTACTTATAATGATGAGTTTGTTTATTTTATCCAATCTAAGTTTAATAAGAAGGTATCATATGATTATAAATCTGATAGAGAAGAAATCATATCAGTAAAAAATAAGTGGTTAAATAAGGATATTGATATAAAGATAGCAACATTAGAAGATGGTTCCTCTAGAAACGAAATATCTTTTGTTGATGATGGAAAATACTATCGTTTATGGGGACCGATTGAAATACAAGAATTTAAGGAAATTGTTGAGAGGTTGACATATTGACAAAAGAGGGAGAGTAAGTAATGAGAAGACTTTTTAAGGTGCTAATTAGTACAATTCTAGTAATGAATATGGTAGTTATGACGGCAATGGCAGCACCGTATAATCCTGATAAGTTTACATCAGTGAACATTGAGTCGGAGTTGTTAGCGCCACAAATAAGAAGTAGTAGAGTGACAGAATTACCAAAACCAAGGGGAGTCTTTTTTTCCGCTGCGATTTAATAATATCTGATGAAGGAATGGTGATGTTGGAGTTTTTGCAAAAGCATATATGGAGGTTCCGGTTGATGAAGCTTATATTACAGTATATTTGGATCAGTGGGATGAAGATGCGGAAAGATGGCGTCAAGTAACTTTTTATGATGCAGAATTTTATTTAAAGGATTACCCAAATGGAATTACCGAACCAGAAGTTAATATGATTTTTAAGAATCAGCCTAAGGGATATTATTATCGTCTTAGGGGGGTATTTGGAGCAGTCCTTGATGGACGTTTTGAAGGATTTAGCCCAACGACAGCAGGTATCTTAGTTAAATGATGGGGAGCTTGTAATAATTATATAAAGTTCTATATATTAAACCTATAAAATTGAGAGCTCTTTGTGACTAAGAAGTGATAAAATCTCTTAGTGACAGAGAGCTCGTTTTATACCATATAATTCTGTTTTTATATTACCGCCCCTTAAACTGCTTCAACGCCCGAGCCAACTGATCCGGACAAGACGTAGGTCTGGGACCGCACTGGATTCCGTCAAGTCTTCGGATGGCCTCATCTACGTCCATGCCCTCGATGAGCCGGGACAGGCCCTGGGTGTTGCCGGAGCAGCCGCCTACAAACTGGACATTGGTCAGTTTATTATCTTTTACTTCAAAGGATATCTCCCTGGAACAGACTCCCTGTGTTTTAAATCTCATGTGTAGTGCCTCCTGTAATAAATTCGTGTATATCCGATTATGCCTTATGCAAAAGATAATGTCAAGTGAGAACAAGCTTTGAACTTGAAAATCTTTAGGCATCCTATATAATAGAAGAATAGTACATGACAGAAGGAGGTAATTATGCTAGGGATTATTGGAGCCATGGACGAGGAAGTGGCTATGATTAAGGCGCAGCTGACAGATGTACAGGTGGAGTCAAGGGCTGCCATGGACTTTTATAAAGGAAGCTGGAGGGGAAAGAGGTAGTGGTGGTCCGTTCCGGAATCGGTAAGGTCAATGCAGCTATGTGTACCCAGATTCTGGCAGATATATATGGTGTAACAGGTGTGGTAAATACAGGAATAGCAGGTTCCCTGAAGGCAGAGATTGATATTGGGGACATTGTGCTTTCCAGCGATGCAGTTCAGCATGATATGGATGCAACCGGATTTGGCTATGAACCGGGACAGATACCCAGGGTGGAGACCCTGGCTTTTAAGGCAGATGAAGGTCTTATACATCTTGCGGAGGAATGTTGTTCCAAAGTCAATCCGGACATCCATACCTTCGTAGGACGAGTGGTGACTGGAGACCAGTTCATTTCTGATAAGGAAAAAAAGAAGTGGCTGACAGATACCTTTGGAGGGTACTGTACAGAAATGGAAGGGGCAGCCATTGCCCAGGCCTGCTACCTTAACTCCATCCCTTTCCTTATTGTGAGGGCTATTTCGGATAAGGCAGATGACAGTGCCTCGGTAGATTACCCTGCTTTTGAGCTAAGGCCATTGTTCACAGCGTGAATCTGCTTACCGAGATCGTACGTTCCCTTCGATAAGAAAAACGTTGATTAACAGTCAGATTTGTTTTATTTGTATTCGCAAATAACAGATTTATAAATAATATACTTATAAATAGCGACCCACAAACAACAGACGCATGACTCATAAATAATCGGACCTCTGTATATGACAAGATTCAGAGGTCTGTTTTATAAGAGGGAGGATGGTATGGAAAAGAAAAAGAAGGGGTTAAATATCCGGACCAGTACTAATACTACAGCGAACTCCCTGAGTGGCGTGTTTCCCCTTTTTTGGTATAATAAAGAAAAAGGGGCTGATACTATGATGAATCCTACGATGTTGGATCCGATTGCATTAGCTGCTTGATATTCCGATGAAAATAATGATTCCTTACTCCAAACGGAACTGGAAAACTATCTTCAGAATTATTTTCCCTGCTTTTCTCTGCGGCCACAACGAAGATTGTTCCAAACCTTTATACAGGGGCTTATGAGCCCGTTGGAACGCAAATCGATTGAGCCAGTCGCCCTTCACTTTTACGGTGAAAGTATGAGCTCCTGTCCAGGCAGATTGGGGCAGGCTGCGGCATGTTGTCCGTGGATGACACAAGCTGTGTAAAAAAGGGAAGCATTCCGCCGGTGTAAAGCGGCAGTACTGTGGCTGCCTGGAGAAAACGGAAAACTGCCGGTCCGGGGTGTGATGCAGACTATGGAAATGACCACGGTTTCCTGGACGGATTGAATCTGCCGGAAGGTGTATGGTATTTTGCTGCAACAAATGCAAAAGAGCAGGTATTCCTGGAGTATCCACAGCAGTCCTTCCCCGAAACGAAAAGGGGCCGTCCCAGTAAGCACCCGGTACTTTCCCATGGCCCAACATCCGTGCGTGATATTGCAGAAAATCCATCCCTGCCATGGGAAACGATAGTGCTGGCAGAAGGGGCCAAGGGCCCGATCCTTGCAGAGCGGAAATTCCTGCGTTGTTTTTCCGGCCGTGCAGACGGGAGCCGCAATTATGTGAAGCCAGGGGAGGAAATATGGATTTATCTGAGGAAATACGCAGATGATGAAATAAAATATTTCGTCAGTACGCCCCGGCAGACCTCCCGGTAGGAGAACTGGACAGAGCAGCAACGTTAAGGCGGCCGATTGAACAATGCTTTGAGGAATGCAAAAGCAATCTGGGAATGGGAGATTATGAGTGCCGCAGCTATCAAGGCTGGAACCGCCATATGCTGTTTGTAATGATAATCCATCTGTTTGCCACTCAGATACGGGAAAGCTTTAAAAAAAGCAATCCCATTGACGATGCCGATGGTAATCAAACTGATGCATGGGATAATTGTATATACAGTAACTGATATGAAAAAAATAGTAAGTTACCATATACGCGGGAACCATAATGCATATCTATCACACCGGAAAAACAAGCTTTTAAAAAGTTCGCCGTAGTACTAAAGACGGCGTAAAAACCAAATTTGTGGAGTGCGGCTACAGAATAAAAACAGAAGATGGGCAGCGGTTTACGGCCAGCTTAATAGAATGGAATCGTCAGATGGGAACCGTGGAAACCGGGAATCCGGACAGGAGATGCATCCGGATACGGAGGGAGAAACCTGGCGTATACCTTAACTGTCTAAAGAAAAATCTCACCTCTCAGAATCGTTTTTTAGGAGAATTTGGCGAACGATTCTAGGGACTCTCAACTTCCCAAATCAAAATCCGTTGCTATAATAGACTTTACCGGGAAACGCCTGACTGCAGGGGCGGTTCCCAAACCAGGCATCGGCTGCGGCCAGCAGCCCGGGCCAAAAAATAATATTATTTATAGAAACGGGATGGAATCCGGGAAGAAAGGGGAGCTTTTACTATGATGAGCTTTTTACAAACGGGAAAGGCACTGTATGTGCTGGCGGCAATCTGCCTGGCTGGGGTATTTACCAGGCTGATGGCGGGAAGCTTCTACAAACGATTAATTAAAGAGAGCACCAACATGGCACTGACTAAGAACAAATATCTGCGCGGATTGAAACAGAATGCAGAGGATACATATCGTATGAATCAGGGAATGAATAACACACGCGTTTATCTGGAGCGCCAGATGTACAGCCTGCGGACCTTTGGTATGTCCGTCAAGGGACTGGACAACCTGTCGGGGCAGCTGACACTTCTCTGCTTCCTGGCAGGCGGCGGGGCAGCATTTCTCTCTTATTGGTTTAGAAGTGATAACTACTATATTGTATTGTACGGCACCACAGGCATCCTGGCCGGCATGTTTACCATGCTGGTGGATTACGGAGTGAATTTGGAATCCAGGAGACAGCAGCTTCTCACCTGCCTTCAGGACTACCTGGAAAATGTGATGTGGCCGCGAATGAACCGGGAAGCACAGCGGAGCATGTGCCTGCCGTTACAGCCGAGGAGGACCGCAGGGAGCCGGCTAATCTGCGTTCCATAGGAAGAGACCGCCGTTCAAATAGTAATAACAGAAGGGGGCTGGAGCAGACTGCTGCCAGCAGGGAAAAGCAGGAAGAGAAGTCAAAGGATAACTGGCTTCAGGATTTAAATCCGGAACAAAAAAGAATGTTGGGGGAATTGCTGAAAGAATTTATTTCCTAAATATGCTGACTTCCAGGAATTTGTTACCAGGGTCAGAAAGAAATGGTATTATAAGGGAAATTATGATATAATTTAAGAGATAAGCGGCTTTACCGCAGCACTGACAGAATCATGGACGCATGGTCCATGGACATAAGAAAAGGAGAGCGCGAGTTATGGGAAAGGAAGTTATGTTTGATTATTCCAAGGCAGCAGGATTCGTTTCTGCGGAAGAGATGGCCAATTTTAAGACCACAGTCATGAGTGCAAAGGAGACCTTGCTGGAGAAGACTGGCGCCGGTAATGATTTTCTGGGATGGATCGATTTGCCGGTAGATTATGATAAGGCTGAATTTGCAAGGATTAAGAAGGCAGCGGAAAAGATTCAGAATGATTCTGACGTCCTGCTGGTGGTAGGTATTGGCGGCTCCTATCTGGGAGCAAGAGCAGCCATTGAATTTCTGTCGCACAGTTTTTATAACGTGCTGCCCAAGAGCGTTCGTAAGACACCTGAGATTTATTTTGTTGGAAACAGCATCAGCAGTAAATATATCCATGACTTAAAGCAGGTACTGGACGGCAAGGATTTCTCCGTCAACATCATTTCCAAGTCAGGCACTACCACAGAACCTGCAATCGCATTCCGTGTATTTAAGGAAATGCTCATTGAAAAATATGGCAAGGAAGAAGCCAACAAGCGCATCTACGCAACCACTGACAAGGCTAAAGGCGCCCTTAAGAACCTGGCAGACGAAGAAGGATATGAGGAATTCGTTGTGCCGGATGACGTGGGCGGACGTTTCTCCGTATTGACGGCTGTAGGCCTTCTTCCGATTGCAGTAAGTGGAGCGGATATTGATAAGTTGATGGAGGGTGCTGCTTCAGGCAGGCAGAAAGCCTTAGATGCACCATATGAATCCAACGCGGCCCTTCAGTATGCGGCTGTGCGCAACATCCTGCACCGCAAGGGCAAGGCAGTTGAAATCGTAGCCAATTATGAGCCAAGCCTTCACTATGTGTCCGAGTGGTGGAAGCAGCTCTACGGCGAGAGCGAGGGCAAGGACCAGAGAGGTATTTTCCCGGCGGCAGTGGATCTGACCACGGATCTCCATTCCATGGGCCAGTTCATCCAGGACGGATCACGTATCATGTTTGAGACAGTTCTCAGTGTAGAGGAATCTCCGGCAGAGATTCTTCTGAATAAGGAAGACGTGGATACCGACGGCATGAATTATCTGGCGGGAAAGAGTGTTGATTTTGTAAATAAGAGCGCCATGAACGGAACAATCCTGGCCCATACCGATGGCAATGTACCTAACCTGATGGTTAAGATTCCGG